>Ga0194123_10000317_pt1 | contig 93415 bp, 93 predicted proteins | sample TA2MahsurfametaG_5_FD_155479 | JGI IMG/M metagenome (GOLD analysis project Ga0194123, IMG submission 155479) | Freshwater microbial communities from Lake Tanganyika, Tanzania - TA2015023 Mahale A surface | ecosystem: Environmental > Aquatic > Freshwater > Lake | place: Tanzania: Lake Tanganyika... | reverse complement strand
CGGCGATTTCCATCGCCAAGCCCTGGAGCCTCTCATCCCGCGTACCGCTTGGGGCTACTACTTCTTCGATGGCATGGAGATGGAAATCGCCGCTACCGCCCATTACCCCAAGCCACCAGGCTGGGGTGCCGACATGAAGGGCGACTACCATCTGGACGATCAGGGAGTGCTGCGCGGTTTCACCGGGGGCGGCTCGCCCTTCCCCGAGATCTCGCCGGATGATCCGCAGGCGGCCCAGAAGGCCATCTGGAACATGCTGTGGCGTCCCGGCGAGCACGACTTCGACATGCCCATGGTGACGTGGCTGCGGGGGGAGAACGGCAAGCTCGACCGCAAGCTCGAGTACATCTCCACCAACGCCAACTACGCGCTGGGCGAGCGCTGCCTCGTTCCCGGCTATGAAGAAGTGAAGTCCAAGCGCGTGATGGAGTTCCGCTCTCCGCGCGACATGGCCGGCGCCAAGGACATGCAGATCACCTACGTTGATCACACCCGCGAGGACTCGGGCTGGCTCTATATGCCCGCCCAGCGCAAGCCCCGACGCACACTGGCTTCCGAGCGCACCAGTGAGCTCATGGGCATGGACATGATCCGCGAAGACATGAACGGCTTCGGTGGCAAGGTGTTCGAGAACAACTGGACCTATCTCGGCCGTCGCAAGGTACTGGCGACCATCAATGTGAAGGACAACCCCGAAGTGGGAGGACCCCACCTCTGGGTCCCCAACAAGGCTCGCTGGGAAGTGCGCGAGGCACATGTGGTGATGACCGAACCCAAGTCACCGGACCATCCCTACAGCCATCGCATCATCTTCATCGACGTTGAGGCCGACTTCACCTTATGGATGTTCGCCTTCGACCGTGAAGACGACCAGATGCTGCGCATGAGCCAGCACTGGCTGAAATATTCCGAGGGCTATGACGATGAGCCCCCGCAGCAGGCGCCTTACATCAAGCAGGATTACGCGAAGTCGGTTGGGCATCACGTTTTCCTGCATGTGGGTGAGACGGATATCAATGCCAAGAAGCCGCACGCCACCATCACGCACTGTTTCACCAACAAGCGCGTGTTTTCGCAGGCCAGGGCCCAACAGTTCTATTCACTGCGCAACATGATCAGTGGCCGGCGTTGAGTCCGGACTGAAAAAAACAAAACAAGTAAGCCACCCACGATGCCGTGCGGTGGCCGGACCATCGAGGGGGGAAGAATCATGTTCAAGCGTCACGCTGCAGGCGCCGCGTGTGCCCTGCTATTGGGGCAAGCGCTGCTCGCACCCGGGGCTGGTGCCATCGTCACCATCAATGACGAGATCGAGCTGGAAGGTTTCGTCAATTTCCAGAACATCTTGCGTGAACCCGAGTTCAAGACGACAGAACTCGTGATGCAGCGGAATACCGCGCAGATAGAGGGCAAATACTATTTTTTGAAGGACAGCACGGCCTTTGGGCGTTTCAACACCGGACGCCTGGAGGAAGCAACCCTCACCGTGGTGGGACGCGGGGTCTATGACTCCATCTACGACATACGCGGCTCCTATCACGACAGCTTCGAGAATGGCGACGACCATCCCGGCGAGGCTGAATTCAAGCTTCGCGAAGCCTTCGTCGATCTGCTGTTGCCACCCATTTCGCTGCGCATCGGCCGCCAGCAGGTGGTCTGGGGCGAGACGGACAATTTCCGCGCGCTCGATGTCATCAATCCGCTCGATCTCACCTGGCACTGGAGCTGGGAGTCTTGGGAAGACATACGCGTACCGCTGTGGATGGTGCGCGGGGTTTACGACATCGGAAAGTTCGGGCCTTTCGATGAATCCTTTGTGGAGGCTGTCTGGATTCCGTGGGACGTGCAGCGCAACCAGGTCTCCACCGACCCGCGGCGGCCGTGGGCACTGAATGGCACGGGGCTGCGCGAGGTGGCCAACTCGGCCATTGTGGGCGGGCAACTGCTTGATCTGGATCTGCGGGTGAACGACGGCAGCCCGGGTCGGCGGTTTGAGAACGCGCAAGGGGGCGTGCGCTTCAAGGCCATCTGGCAAGACATCGAGTTCAGCCTCAATTACTTCAATGGCTTCAATACCGATACCCGTGCGCGCTTCCTGACCGACCGTTCGGGAGTCTTCGGCAACACTTTCCGGGCGGAAGTGGAGACGGTCAACCCGCGATACCATCTGGTTGGTCTCACGGCGAACTATTCTGAGGAGCGCTACACCCAGGCGGTGTTCCGCATGGAGAGCGTGTTCACGACCGGAGTGCCGGTGACCATCGCGCCGGGTGCACCGATGGATGTGGATCCGGAACAGGATCAGTTCGAGGAAGCGCGCCGCTCGGTGGTGATGCTGGCCGTCGACCGACCCACCTGGATCAAGAGCCTCAACAGCCAGCGGACCTTCTTCCTGTCATCGCAGGTGTTCTGGCGTCGGTATCTGGATTACAGCAAGTTCTATCGCGGAATTCCGGGGGTGTTCGAGGCAAATCTGGGAGGCCAGGCTTTCCCTGGCCGCTTCGTCAGTGTGAACAACGATCGCCTCGACCGGGATGAATTCGTCATCACCTTCGCGGCATCCACCAGCTATGGCGATGCCGGCCTGCTGCAGCCGAGGTTCGTGTTTGCGCTGGACCCGCGCTCCACCGGGGCCTACAACCAGTTGGCTGTGGACTATCTTTTGTCGAACCACGTCATGCTGCGCTTCCAGCAGAATTTGTTCTGGCGCGTCTGCGGCAGCTCGATCGGGCCTTGGCAGCTGGGTGATCTCTGGGGACCTTCCGGCAACAACAGTCGCCACGAGAGCGTGTTCAGCCTGATTTACCAGTTTTGAGCGGGTGGGGAGGGCAGCCCTGCCGGGTGCATTGAATTCCCGGACGGATTCCCCGACAATCGCGCGCCTCGAATGCACGGGCTGGCGGGAGGAGCGTTCCCCGCAATGAGGGAACCGCGGTGTGCGCGCAGCACGCCGAGCAAGCCGCCACCCGGGCCGACCTTCGACCCCACACCCACGGGGCCATGTCGGCGATCCGCTTCTGTTGCGAATGGCTACGTAGCTCAGCCGGTTAGAGCGCGGCACTCATAATGCTGAGGTCGGTGGTTCGAGTCCACCCGTAGCCACCATTTTCTGAATTTGCGCCCACAAGTTCCATCCACCTGGACGGTAGCCTCGATTGCTAAACCGCTGAGTATTCCTTACCTTTCTTTGGAACAGTCAGGAGGAACGTCATGTCTAGCCTGCGTGAGGTTGCCGCAATCGGTCTGCAAGGCCAGGTCACATTACCCAAATCCATCCGTGAGGCTCTTGGAGTGGACTGTGGGAGCAAGATTGTTTTCGACCTGTCTGACTCGCACGTGGTCGTGACCCGGGCCGATGACACCTCCCATCAGGATCCGGCCATTGGTGCCTTCCTGAAACTTCTGGAAAACGACATTCGCAATGGACGTCACCTCGCGACCTTGCCGCAGGCGCTAGAGCAAGCCCTGCTGGCAGCGCAGTCCGAGTCCGCTGATCTCTCAGAAGACATTGAAGGTCACGTTGAATTGTGACCCAGCGTAACGGCTGGACCCTCCTCTTTCATGCGTGCCTGATCGGACAATTGCAACGGCTGCGCGATGCAGCTGAACGGGCTCGGTCAGAAGACCCGCAGGGCTTTGAATCGAATGCGAATGTCAGACTCTTCGCTGCCCTGTCAAAACTGATATTCGAGGTGGTTCCCGGTGAACCAGGGCGGGATGATTTCCGGCTCGGTAATACCATGGGCGCTGAATATCGGCATTGGAGGCGCGCAAAGATAGGTCGGCGGTTTCCCTTGTTTTTTCGATTCGACTCAAAAACACGGATCATCGTTTTCGCCTGAGTCAACGACGAGAACACCCTGCGCGCCGCCGGTAGCAAGAGCGATCCTTACCTGGTCTTCCAACGCATGCTCGAGCGCGGCAATCCTCCTGATGTGTGGGCGGAACTCATGGCTGCGAGCCATGAGGATTGGCGCTAGGCCTCCTTTTTATACGGCGCTGTCGGCTTCTCCTACCAAACTCAAATTACAGGCTCGGCCAATCCGTACCCGCTCATGCGCTCGGCCAGAAATTCCACGAAGCGTTGCACCTCGGCGGTGAGATAACGGCGATGCGGGTAGACGGCGCTGATCGGCAGTCGCGCGGATTGGCAGTTCCCGAGTACCCGCTGCAGGCGACCCTCAGCCTGATCGGCCACAGCCACACGAAAATCGGTGACGAAAATCGGTGACAGTTACCCTATTTCGCCTAAAACCGTCAGGATGGCAAGCAGGGGTCGCGCCAACCGCCTCTTGGTGGGGATCAAATCATTCGGGTTGCTGTCAACGTGATCCCCGTAGGCCGCACTGGCGTGGGGCGCGAATTGAACAGGTGACTGTCACCAGTTGTTTGCAGGGTGGGAAATAAGGTTACTGTCACCAATTTCGGGAAATAGGGTTACTGTCACGAATTTCACCGTCACTAACTTCAACGCACCCCGAATACCACGATGGTCTTGCCGCTCAAGCTGAGCAGGTGCTGCTCCTCGAGGCTCTTCAGCACGCGACCGACCATTTCCCGCGAGCAGCCCACGATGCGCCCCAGTTCCTGGCGGGTCACGCGGATCTGCATGCCATCCGGGTGGGTCATGGCATCCGGCTCCTTGCAGAGATCAAGCAGGGCGCGGGCGATGCGTCCGGCAACATCCGTGAAGGCGAGATCGCCGACCTTGCGGTTCATGCGACGCAATCGGTTCGCCAATTGAGCTGCAACGGCGAGCGTCAGCTCCGGCATCACCGAGGGCAGCGACTTGAGCCGCTCGTAGCTTATCTGTGCGATGTCGCATTGCGTGCGGGTACGGACCTGTGCCGTGCGATAGGAGTCTTCCTGGAAGAGACCAATTTCGCCGAAGAAGTCCCCGGCGTTGAGATAGGCCAGAATCAGTTCGCGTCCCTGATCATCTTCCAGCAGCACGGTCACCGAACCCTTCACGATGTAGAAGAGGTCGTGCGAAGGGTCGCCTAGCCTTACCAGCGTGGTCTTGGCTGCGTAGTGTTTGCGATGGCAGTGCTCCAGAAACCGCTGGAGCGAGGTTTCTGCCTGAGCCTCCCGGGCCGAGGCCAGCACCTTTGCCGCGGTACTGATGGCCGGCTGACTGGGCGGAGGCGCAACGCGCTCCCGAACTTCTGTCTCGATGCTGCTGTATTGCATGGTCGCGGACCTCTTCGTTCTATCGCATTACGGAGGAAGTGGCGCCGATGGCATGCCACGCTTTTCCGTTGGGCTTGGCGTAAAGTACTGGCCCTGTTGTTCTTGCGAAGTCAGGGCTCTGTGGATGAAAGCGACCATCAAGTGGATCGACGGTGTTTCTTTCGTTGGAGAAAGCGAATCGGGTCATGCCGTGGTGATGGATGGTCCTCCCACTGCAGGTGGGCGGAACATCGGCATTCGTCCCATGGAGCTCTTGCTCATTGGCATGGGCGGCTGCAGCGCATTCGATGTGGTGACCATCCTCATGCGAGGGCGGCAGGAGCTCGTCGATTGCCGGGCTGAACTGGAAGCCGAACGGGCCAGCGAAGACCCCAAGGTCTTCACCCGTATCCATCTGCACTTCGTGATCACGGGCCGCAACCTGAAGCCTGCCGTGGTGGAACGGGCGATTCGCCTGTCCGCCGAGAAGTACTGCTCGGCGTCCATCATGCTCGGCAAGACTGCGCAATTGACCCACGATTTCGAGATCATCGACGCCGAGCCAGGCGCGAACGCCTGAGCCGGTCACTCTTCCGCAGGAAGGGTGTGGCGCGGTTCTCCTGGTGGAGACTTTGCGGGGCCGGAATGTGACGTGGTTCCTCATGATGGGACTATCAGCGACCTGATCCCCCGGGAACTTTAATTTTTCAGCAGCTGCAGCAGCCCCTCCTCGGCCTTGCCGCTTGAATCCAGCGCACAGAGGGCGGCCGGCGTGTCATCAAAGACCAGTCGGCCTTCGTGCAGTACCAGCACCCGTTCACACAGCAGAGGAATGTCCTCGAGCTCATGCGAGCTCATGAAGAGGGTACGGCCCTCCACCCTGGCTTCGAGCAGTCGATCGCGGCACTGGCGCCTGGCTCGCGGATCCAGCCCACTCATGGGTTCATCCAGCAGCAGCAAGTGACTGCCGGACAGCAGGCAGGCCGCAAGCCCCAGCTTCTGCAACATGCCCTTGGAACCGTGACGCACTGGCGCATCCAGCACGGACGGCACCAGATCCAGATGTGCGCACTCGGCCACTGCCTGCGAATGTGAATAGGCGAGCCCGTGTTGTGCCAGCAGCAGGGCCAGCCACTCGCGACCGCGCAGGTAATGCGGCGCGGTGACGCGCTCGGGCAGCCAGGCCACGCCGGCCCGCGCCGAGGGGTTGGTCACCGGCATGCCGGACAGGCTCACACTGCCCGAGCTCGGACGCTGCAGATCCACGGCCAGGCGCAGCACGGTGGACTTGCCCGCCCCGTTCAGACCGAGCAGCGCGGTCGACTGCCCGGAATCCAACTGAAAGCTCAGCTCGCTGAAAACTTCCTGCGCGCCAAAGCTGACGCTGACACCCTCAAAACTGAGCAAGGACGGCGGCATCCGCATGAATCCTCGCCTACCGCCTGCGGTCAGTAGAGATAGACCGCGTTGCACATCTCCTCATTGCCCGCAATGTTCCAGATGGGCGGCGTTTCCCCGGTATCCACACAGCTCGCGACCGATTGGCCGATTTCGCCAAAGGTCGCGCCGCTGGTGAGTGCATGACGCATCACCCCGAACTGCGGCAACCCGTCATCAACCTTGAGATCGAGTTCGCGCATCACGTTCACGGGAATGCCGCGGCCGAGGGTGAGGTTGAGCCTGTCGGGCGGTGTGCTGTCGGTATCGAGATAATCATTCGAGCGGTAGAGCACCATGAAGCCATTGAAGGCGTTGCGCGGGGCTATATTGCTGTTGGCCGCAGTGGGTGCGCTGTCACCCCCTATGTACGGCCCTTGGATGAAGCCCGCCTTGGAAAGCTGCTCCCACAGGGCGAGTGCCTCGGTCCAGTCGGTATTGGCACGGTCGAGGCGGCCGTTGCCGTTGCCTCCCGTTGTGACACCGGGGATGGCTTGGGCCGCATTCGCCGCGGGCCAGTCACCCGGAACCTGTCGGTAACGGTCCACGAAACCGTAGTAGGCGGCCTGAATCCCGGAATTCTGATCCGCGAGGTTGCGTACCCGCGCGCTGGTGATGAGTTCCTGGCCTTTCAGGATGCCGCCGAGCAGCAGGCCGATGATGACCAGGACGATGGCGATCTCGACCAGGGTGAAGCCTTGTTGAAGACGCTTGTGCATGAGAGTCACTCGCTTGAATGGTGGATGGGAGATTCGGCTCTGCATGAACCGGACCATGTCCCTGCGCCTTGTTTCATGGGCAGATTCTATGTCAGCACACGGGTCGACTGTCCGGATCTCGTCATTCATGTCCGATTCCCGACAGCGCCGACACAATTGCTTTCAATCTGGCAGGCCTGGATTCAGGGTTCATGTCGTTCCTGCTCCTTCGCCTCCAGCCCAGCCAGTCGCTCAGCGAGGAAACGTGCCTCATGCGGGTCCGTGATCTGACCGCTGTCCAGCAGCCCGCCCAGCAGGATTCTTGCGGCCGTAAGCTCGCCTATGTCCTCCAGCACGAAAATTTCCATCTGGCGGGCCCAGTTCGGGATGTTGGCGCTCTTTTCCCGCGCCAGTTGGCGCGCATAGACGAGGGCGAGTGCGGGATCCTTCAGCCGATGCCGCGCGACAAACACTGCATGGGCGAGCCACGGCCAGCGGCGCGCCGGATCTTCGGCAAAGGCCGTGCTCACGAAATCGAGCATCCTGCGCGCGCGTGCGGAATCCGGAACCTCCGCGTAGAAGCGGCTGGCCGCCAGCAGCGGGTACTGGGCCTCGGGCGCGAGCTCCAGACACCGCCGCAACCAGGCTTCCACGCGCGCGTAATCCAGATCCCGCAGGCCGAGGCGTGCGCCGGCTTGGGTGTCGAAAGCTTGCAGCCACAGCATCAGGATTCGTGACAGCGCTACCTCATCGCCGAGCGCAGCCAGTGACAGCCAGGACTGTGGCGGCGGATCCGGAATTTCACGCACGCGAACGGGCGTGGCGTCCAGCGACGCGCGCCATACGCCATGCGCGACAAGCAGCCCGCAGAGCGCGAATGCCGGTAATCGCGCGCGCCAGTGAGCGGTTGGGCTGTGCGGTGAGTCGGAGTGCGCCATGCTTCAGCGACGTCTGGTGTTGAAGTCGATGATCCCGAGTAGCGCGAGCACGCTTGCACCCATCAGGGTCTGAAGCAGGATGAACCTGAGCTCCCCCGCGTCGAGGCCGATACCGACCAGCCAGGCGCTCTGCGTATAGCGACCCAGATCCGGCAGAAGCAGGGCGAGGCCGCGCAGCGCGGCGCCAAGCGCCGAATGCAGCAGGGTTCCCGTGTCCAGCAGGGCGTCCCTGCTCAAGAGCACCAGACTCTGCATCGCGCGGCACAGCAGATAGAAAGCCATCGTGGCAGCAAAGGCGGGCGTCACCTGGCCCAGTCCCAGCGCGAAAGTCAGGGCCGCTGCCGCCATCACGACGAGTTCGCAGGCGAGTGAGCCGGACCAAGCGATCACAGAACCCGGTGCAGCGCCAGCGAGTAGCGGCAGGGCGGCCACTGCCGCACTGAGCGCGGCAACCAGCGCGCAGGACAGAAACTTGCCCAACCACCACTGCCAGCGTGCGACCGGTCTCGACAGCACGAAGTCGAGCACACCGTCGTTGGCATCGCGCACAGTGTTGACGACAAGCAGAAGCGCAAAAGCGGTCACCACGAGGAAGCGCGTCGCCGCCCCCTGCAGCGTGAGGCGTATCTCCACGCTCTCCGTCACGGCGAGAGTCTCGGCAAAGACACCAATCGCCCCCGCAACCGCCACACACAACACCAGCAACCACGGCCAGCGGGTGCGCCACCACTCCACCAGTCCCAGTCGTGCCACACCAAGCAGCGGAGAAGTCGCGTGAGGGCTCATGGACTCAGGGCAGTTTGCCGGCCTGCACCATGCGGGCAGACAACACACTCGACGAGACCCAGATCATCAGATCGTCGAATTCGCACAGGGGACTTGATTCGGTCGCATTGTCTGCACATCCGGCGCCGCCGCGTGAATAGCCGCGCAGCATGAACACGGCATCCGCGTCTGCGTTCTCGGCTTCGTCGGCGCCTGTCGGCGCAGCACGCACGAAGCCTTCAGCGGAGATGGCACCGCTGCCGTTACGCCCGTGCGAAACCACCACGGCAGGAATTGCCGTGGCGTAAGTTGTCAGTTCGGCTTTGCTCTCAATGCCGGAGGTGGCGGGCGCGTCGCCGCGACTCCTGACATTGAGTCGACCACGGGTGCACAAGTCGAAGTGCGCCCCGGCCTCATCCCCCCCGTTGCAGAGCGCATCCGTATCCGGGCGTGTGAACTCCGGCTGGCTCACGGCATAGGTATAACGATTGCCCCAGGCATCGGTGCCGGGCACGCCGAGTTCGCTCCACGGCAGGATGCCAACGCTCTGGGCGCAGGCGCCGCTGGTGACCGGCTCCAGCGGGTTCCAAGGCAGATTGGACAGCCCGTCACCCTCCGTGTCGGGGCAGGGCAGGCGACCGTGCGTGAGCGCATAGCCGAGCAGTGCAGTCTGGATGTCATCGAGCAATGCCGGGGTCTGGCGCCGGTCACGCGCCTCGAACTGGGTTTCGAGTGGCGCAAAAAGGCCTGCAATCATCAAACCGATGATGAGCAGCACCACCGTGATCTCGAGCAGGGTGAAGCCGCGCATGCGTCGCAGGTTCATGTCAGGGTGCCCCGGGCGCGAAGATCAGCAGCCGATCATTGAAGTTCGCACTGCGTGCCTGTCGTTCCAGCAGGCGGCCGGGCAGGGCATTCGCACCCTCAAAGAGATCCGACAAGACGGCAGCCGGACGCTGCTGCGCCAGCGCGCCCGCACGCAGCGCTGGTCCGCCGAGCACCACGGCCGCGTCGGCGACCTGCAAGGCAGGACTTCCGTCAGCGCTGCGGGTGGCGATCTCAAGGCAAGGCTGTGAAGACTCGGCACAGGGGCTGCCCTCTGCTCCCGGGGACCAAGTGGATGCATAGGCAACGAGCAACTGTTCATGCCAACGGTTCGACACCAACCAGAACGGCACCTCTCCGGGTGAGCGACGGGTGGCCGCCACGGTGTCCGGCACGGGATCCAGTGCCGGATCACGCGGATCGATGATGTCTTCATCGTCCACTTCCAGATCGAAGGGCACGCCTTCCAAGCTGAAAGCGCTGATCTGCGCGCCGGGCCCGAGCACCATCCGGCTCGAACCCAGTGCACGCGCCGGTTCCATGCCATCAAGCAGTTCATCGCGCAGCCGGATTTCCAGGCTCTCCTCGTTGCCGACGGCCTCGTCCGCGCGGCGGAAATGCTGCAGGCGGGGAGCGGTGGCAGAAGGCGCCGTCATCTCGTGCGGCCGGCGGGTGAGAACGACCGTCCAGGTGCGACGCAGCGTCTCGCCGGCGGCACTCGGCACCAGGCGTGCGGCTTCACAGGCAAGAATGCCGGTGCGCTGCGCCTTGCACCGGCCCTGCAACCACTCTCCCGCAGCAAGACCCTGCACGGGGCCGGAAAGATCGGTCTCAGAGGAGAGCGCCATGCCGCTGGTGCAGGCCGTGGAGCTGCTGCTCTGCAGGCAGGCCGCCAGCGGTGGAAATTCACCCTCCTGCACCACCGCGCCTGCTGCAGGCAGGTTCCAGCCGAGCGCAAAGTCCGCCTCGAACGCAAATGCCGAGGTGCCCACTGCATGAGGATCCGCACTGCTCGCCTCGCGTCTGCGCAGCGGCAGCTGGCCACGCGTGATGCCGGGCTCACTCATCCAGGACTGGCTTGCCGGGGCTTGCCAAGGGCTCAGCCAAGGCATGGCGCCGTGTGCTCCCGCGTAACGATGAAGCGCGTTTCGCACCTCTCGCAGTACCCGCTGCTCCACCCCGCGCATGAGTTCGGTGCGGGTGATGGCCAGGGCCACGTCGTTGTGTGCGGCATCCTGCTGGCCACTGAAGCCGCCATCCCCGCGACTCGCATTCTCACCTTCCAGGAAAGCCGCAGCATCGAACACCGGCCCGGCAGCAACTGGCGCCAGTCATCACCCCGTGCACGCAGGGGTGGCACGTTCACCTTCAGTACGCCGAGGCGATGGTAGAGATCCTCCCGGAACAGGCCGGCGCTCACCGCCGCGCGCAGATCCCGGTTGGTGGCGGCAAGTATCCGCACGCCGGTGCGCAGCGGTCGCGTATCGCCCAGGCGGTAATACTCTCCGTCCTCCAGCACACGTAGCAGTTTGGCCTGCAGCGCGGGTGGCATTTCGCCGACCTCGTCCAGCAAGAGGGTCCCTGTGTCGAGCTGCTCGAGCAGGCCGGGCCTGTCTCGTTCGGCCCCGGTATAGGCCCCGCGCACGCACCCGAACAGCTGACTCTCCAGCAGCTCCGGAGTGAGGGCGGCGCAATTCACCGCATGAAAGGCGCCCATGCGCCGTGCGCTGCGCCGGTGAAGCTGGATTGCGACGCGCTCCTTGCCGACGCCGGATTCGCCCTGCACCAGGATGGGAAAGTCCGACGAGGCGAGGCGTGCAAGCGTCGCCCGCAAGGCCTGCATGGCGGGGCTGTCGCCGATGAGGACGTGGGCGTCCGGGGAGGCCATGTCCTCAGTTGCCCGCCGCATGTTCCGCGGGGCCTCCCAGCCCCAGCTGGCGGCATACCGCTTCCGTCGCCTCCGCCTGGTTCATGGTGTAGAAGTGCAGGCCGGGTGCGCCCTGCTCGAGCAACCGCAAGCACAGGGCAAGCGTCACCTCCTGCCCGAAGGCGCGCAAGGAAGCCCGGTCGTCACCGAAATCCCGCAGTCGCCGACTGATCCAGCGCGGGATTTCCGCCCCGCACATCTCGGAAAACCGCGCCAGCTGGGTGAAATTGGTGATGGGCATGATGCCCGGCACGATGGGGATCCCGATGCCCCGCGCGTGGCAATCGTCCACGAAGCGGAAATAGGCGTCCGGGTTGTAGAAATACTGGGTGATGGCACTGTCGGCGCCGGCTTCCACTTTGCGCTGGAAATTGTCCAGATCCGCCGCGGCCGAGACGGCCTGCGGATGAAATTCCGGGTAGGCCGCAACCTCCACATGGAAGGCCCGGCCGGTTTCCTGGCGCACGAAGGCCACCAGTTCGTTGGCATAGCGCAGCTCGCCGAAGCCTGTCATGCCCGAGGGCATGTCCCCGCGCAGCAGAACCAGCCGGCGGATGCCTGCTTCCTGATAGCTGCGGAGCAAGGCGCGCAGTTCCTCCCGTGGCGTTCCGATGCAGGAGAGATGGGGCACGGACTCCACGCCGTGATCGGCGCGCAGCTTGAGAACCGTCTCCAAGGTGAGGTCACGCGTGCTGCCGCCGGCGCCGAAGGTGACCGAAAAGAATTCCGGGCCCAGGGTCGTCAGCCGGGCAGCGGTCGCCGCGAGCCGCTCACGGGCCTCGGGCGTGCGGGGGGGAAAGAATTCGCAACTGAACGTTTGCGTCGTCATCGAAGAGCATCACCAGCGTTTGCGGCATGCCAGAACCGCCCGTGCACCCTGCGGCGGACGGACGAAGAGGGCCCGTGACCCGATGTGGGGACTGGGGCCGAGTGCGCGCGGTTTTTCCGGGGCTGTTTTTCTAGTGATGCGCATTTCGGAAAATACATCGTATATATAGGGGTTTGCAAACATTTTCTGAGCTTGGGCCTGAGAATCTGAGACTCACGGAGCGGGGTTTGAGTGCCCGCAGGCGACATTCTCGGACAAGGGTGGCCGGGCCCGGAATCGGTGTCCATGACGGTGGGCCGGCGAGTCTTGGGCACGGGAGGGTTTCCCGAGCCGATCCGAGCCTGCAGCCCGGGGAAATCTCGGTTTTGCGCGTCGCGCGATGCGGCTAGAATGCAGCCCCCGATGACGCCCCGCTGCGGCCTCCGCCGCGGCCTGCTTTGCCGGGGCCAGGCCCGCCCCATAACAAGAAGTGAATCCAGCATGACCTCCACGGCCGCTCCGACCCGTCGCGATCTCGCCAACGCCATCCGTGCCCTCAGCATGGATGCCGTTCAGGCCGCCAATTCCGGCCACCCCGGCGCCCCGATGGGCATGGCCGACATGATGGAGGTGTTGTGGCGGGACGTACTGAGCCACAACCCGGCCAACCCCGCTTGGCCCAATCGCGACCGCTTCGTGCTCTCGAACGGCCATGGCTCCATGCTGCTCTACAGCTTGCTGCACCTCACGGGCTACGACCTGCCCCTCTCGGAGCTGCAGCGCTTCCGCCAGCTGCATTCCCGTACCGCCGGGCATCCCGAATTTGCCCACACCCCGGGTGTGGAAACGACCACCGGCCCCCTCGGCCAGGGGCTCGCCAACGCCATCGGCATGGCCATAGCCGAGCGGGCGCTGGCCGCCCAGTTCAATCGCGACGGGTTCCCCATCGTCGACCACCACACCTATGTCGCCGTGGGCGATGGCTGCCTGATGGAGGGTATTTCCCACGAGGCCTGCTCGCTGGCCGGCACCCTGGGCCTTGGCAAGCTCATTGCGCTCTACGATGACAACCGCATTTCCATCGACGGCGACGTGGCCGGCTGGTTCACGGACGACACCACCGCCCGCTTCCGCGCCTACGGCTGGCAGGTCATCGAGAACGTCGACGGTCATGATGCGGAAGCGGTTGCCGCGGCCCTTGCGCAGGCCCGCGCGGAGACGGACAAGCCCAGCCTCATCCGTTGCCGCACGGTGATTGGCTTCGGCAGCCCCAACAAGCAAGGCAAGAACACGGTGCACGGCGCGCCGCTGGGCGCGCCGGAGGTGGAACTGGCGCGCCAGCTGCTGAACTGGCCACATCCGGCATTCGAGATTCCCGAAGCCATCCGCACGGCCTGGGATCGGCGCGACGAGGGCGCCCGCCGCGAGGCCCAATGGAACGAACTCTTCACCCGCTATCTGGGTGCCCATCCCGCGCTGGCCGCGGAATTCAGCCGCCGGATGCAGGGCGACCTGCCCGAAGCCTGGAAAACCACGCGCGCGGCGCTGGTGGAGGAGATGCAGGCGGCGGGCGGGGCCAATGCCACGCGCAAGTCCTCCCAGCTCGCGCTGGAGAAACTGGGGCCCGTGCTGCCTGAATTCATCGGCGGCTCGGCGGATCTCACCGAATCAAACCTGACCCACTGGAAGGGCTGCGTGACCCAGGGGCACGACGCTCCGCACGGCAACTATGTGAACTACGGCGTGCGCGAGTTCGGCATGAGCGCCGTGATGAACGGCCTCTCACTGCATGGGGGATTCATCCCTTACGGCGGCACCTTCCTCGTATTCTCGGATTACGCCCGCAGTGCCATCCGCATGGCGGCCCTGATGGGTGTGCGCGTGATTCATGTGCTCACCCACGACTCCATCGGCCTTGGTGAGGATGGCCCCACCCATCAGCCCGTTGAGCATGCGGTGGCCCTGCGCGCCATTCCCAACTGCACGGTGTGGCGGCCGGGTGACGCGGCTGAGACCGCCGCGGCCTGGGTGGCCGCGGTGGAAAACACCGGCGGACCCACCTGCCTGTTGCTGTCGCGTCAGGGCCTGCCCGCCCAAGCCCGTACCGCGGGCCAGTGTGCGGACATCGCCCGCGGGGGCTATGTGCTGCTGGAACCCGAAGGCAGGGTGGAGGCAGTCCTCATCGCCACCGGCTCCGAGCTCGACCTGGCACTCAAGGTGGCCACCGAGCTGAACGCCCAGGGCGCGGGGCTGCGGGTGGTGTCCATGCCGAGCACGGAAGTTTTTCTGGCCCAGGACGCTACCTATCAGGCGGAAGTCCTGCCGCCGGCCTGTCGCAAGCGCATCGCGCTGGAAGCAGGCACCACGGACTACTGGTATCGCTTCGTGGGTCTGGACGGCATCGCCATCGGCGTGGATACCTTCGGGGCCTCCGCGCCGGCGGCCGATCTGTTCCGGCATTTCGGACTGACGGTCGACCAGGTCAAGACCCGTATCGCGTCCTACCTCGGCTGAGGCGCGATTGACGCGCGGGGCAAGGGGCCCCGCAGCGCACCCAGAAACGCCGCAAGGCACATCAGGAACAGGAGACAGCATCCATGACGATTCGCGTTGGCATCAATGGCTATGGCCGCATCGGCCGCAATGTCCTGCGTGCCCTCTATGAAAAGACCGGCACGCAGGATATCGAGATCGTCGCCCTGAATGATCTTGGTGACGCCGCCACCAATGCGCATCTGACCCAGTACGACACTGCGCACGGCCGTTTCCCCGGCTCGGTCACGGTGGAAGGTGACTCGATGGTCGTGAACGGTCATCGCATCAAGGTGCTCGCCGAACGTGATCCCGCCAAGCTGCCGTGGGGTGAGCTCAAGGTCGACCTCGTCATGGAATGCACGGGCCTCTTCACCACGCGCGAGAAGGCCGGCCTGCACCTCAAGGGAGGTGCGAAGAAAGTGCTGATCTCGGCGCCCGCCAGCGATGAGGTGGATGCCACCATCGTCTACGGTGTGAACCACAAGTCGCTCAAGGCGAGCGACACCATCGTTTCCAACGCTTCCTGCACCACCAATTGCCTGGCCCCGCTGGTCAAGCCACTGCACGAGAAGATTGGTGTCGAGTCCGGCCTCATGACCACGGTGCATGCCTACACCAATGATCAGGTGCTGACGGACGTCTATCACAAGGATCTGCGCCGCGCGCGCTCGGCCACCATGTCGATGATTCCAACCAAGACCGGCGCCGCCGCCGCGGTCGGGCTGGTACTGCCCGATCTGAACGGCAAGCTCGATGGCCTCGCCGTGCGGGTGCCCACCATCAACGTGTCGCTGGTCGACCTCACCTTCAAGGCGAAGCGCGCTACCACCGTCAAGGAAGTGGTCTCCATCCTCAAGGAAGCGGCGGCCGGCGAACTGAAGGGCGTGCTGGCGGTGAACGAACTGCCGCTGGTGTCCATCGACTTCAACCACGACCCGCATTCCTCGATCTTCGAAGCCTCGGAGACCAAGGTCATCGACGGCACGTTGGTCAAGGTGATGTCGTGGTACGACAACGAGTGGGGCTTCTCCAGTCGCATGCTGGACACGGCCCGTGCCCTCATGAACGCCAACGGCTGACACATGCTGAGCATGGAAGCGCTGGCGCTGGCCGGCAAACGCGTGCTCATTCGTGAGGACTTCAACGTCCCGCTGAAGGCTGGCCGCATCACAGACGACACTCGTCTCCGGGCTGGCCTGCCCACCTTGCAGAAGGCACTCGCGGCGGGCGCCCGCGTGATGGTGATGTCGCATCTCGGGCGGCCGAAGGAAGGCCAGTTCGACCCGGCCGCCTCGCTGGCGCCCGTGGCCGAAGCCTTGTCCGCAATGCTTGGTCAGCCGGTGCGGCTCGCCGCCGACTGGATTGACGGTGTGACTTGCGCCGAAGGCGAGTGCGTGCTGCTCGAGAACGTGCGCTTTCTCGTCGGCGAGGAAAAAGACGACGAGGCACTTGCGCGCAGGATGGCCGCCCTGTGCGACATCTATGTGAACGATGCGTTCGCCACCGCCCATCGCGCACAGGCTTCCACGCACGGCGTGGCGCGCTTTGCCCCCGTGGCCTGTGCCGGACCGCTGATGAAGGCGGAGATCGACGCACTCAAGCAGGCCTTGCATGCGCCGGCGCGACCGCTGGTCGCGGTGGTGGGCGGCTCCAAGGTTTCCACCAAACTCGAGGTGCTGGAATCCCTGCTCGGCAAGGTCGATCAGCTCATCGTGGGTGGCGGCATCGCCAGCACCTTCATGAAGGCGGTGGGCCTGCCGATAGGCAAGTCGCTATGCGAGGACGACATGGTCGAGACCGCGCGCCGCATCATTGATCTCGCCAAGGCGCGTGGTGCCGAGGTGCCGATTCCGAGCGATGTGGTCTGCGGCAAGGAATTCAACGAGGCGGCTGTCGCGACCGTGAAGGCCGCCAGCAGCGTGGCCGAGGACGACCTCATCATGGACGTCGGCCCGGAGACTGCCGCGCGTTTCGCCAGCCTGCTGAAGTCGGCCGGCACTGTCGTGTGGAACGGTCCGCTCGGTGTGTTCGAGTTCGACCAGTTCGGCCACGGGACGCAGACGCTCGCCACCGCCATCGCGGATTCCCCTGCATTTTCCATCGCCGGTGGCGGCGGTACCCTGGCCGCGATTGCGAAGTACGGCATCAGCACGCGCGTCTCCTATATCTCAACGGCGGGCGGCGCTTTCCTGGAATATCTGGAAGGCAAGACCCTACCCGCTGTCGCCGTGCTCGAGGAGCGCGCAGGCTGAGCGCCGCGCTGAAGAAACCGGGCGCCCGACCGATAGATCAAGCCAACGTTTCAAGCCAACACATCAAGTTCCTACCCCAAGGTCATCCAGAAAAGGACACCCCCATGTCAGCACAAGAACTTGCCGCCACCGCTGCAGCCATGGTCGCCAAAGGCAGAGGCGTGCTCGCCATCGACGAGAGCCTGGGCACCATCAAGAAGCGCTTCGACACGATAGGCATCGAGAACACGGAAGAAAACCGTCGGGCCTACCGTGAGCTCCTGATCGCCAATCCCGGTGACGAAAAATACGTCAGCGGCATGATTCTGTTCGACGAGACGATTCGCCAATCCACTGCCAAGGGCGAGGCGTTCGCCAAGGTTCTCATCAGCAAGGGCGTGATGCCCGGCATCAAGGTGGATGCCGGCGCCAAGGATCTCGCCGGCCACCCTGGCGAGCAGGTCACTGAAGGCCTGGACGGCTTGCGGGAGCGCCTTGCCAAGTACCGCGAACTCGGCGTGCGCTTTGCCAAATGGCGCGCGGTGATCACCATCGGGCCCGGTATTCCGAGCACCGGCTGCATCGAAGCCAATGCGCATGCGCTGGCACGTTACGCGGGTCTCTGTCAGGAAGCCGGCATCGTGCCCATGGTGGAGCCGGAGGTCCTGATGGATGCGGACAACACCATCGACCGCTGCTACGAGGTCACCGAATACACGCTGCGTACGGTGTTCAACGAACTGGTGCGCCAGCGTGTTACGCTCGAGCACACCATCCTCAAGACCAACATGGTGGTCAGCGGCAAGCTCTGCCCGGTGCAAGCCGGCATGGACGAAATCGCCGCCAAGACCGTGAGCTGCCTGCGCCGCGCCGTGCCGGCCGCCATTCCGGGAATCGTGTTTCTCTCCGGTGGCCAGAGCGGCCTGGATGCCACGCGCAATCTCAACGCCATGAACGCGGCCTACGATCTGCCCTGGCCTTTGTCCTTCTCCTACGGCCGCGCGCTGCAGGCCGATGCACTGAAGGCCTGGGGCGGCAAGCCGGAAAATGTGGCGAAGGCGCAGAAAGTCCTGCTCCATCGCGAACGTTGCAATGGCCTCGCCGCCATGGGTCAGTACAGCGCTGCTGTCGAGGCGGAACTCGCCGCCTGACCCGCCGTGACCGTCGCGGGCCGGGTGCCCGTGGCGGTCGCTTCTACAGCCCCGGTTTCCCGGGCGGCGCGAGACTCGCCACCTCTTCGGCTGACAGTATGCGCCAGGTGCCCTTGGCGAGGGTCCCCAGCGTGAGCGATCCGATGGCGACTCGAATCAGTCGCAGTACCGGATGCCCGCAGGCCGCGCACATGCGACGCAGCTGGCGGTTGCGGCCTTCCTCCAGTTCAAAGGCCAGCCAGGCATTGCGCTCCCCGGCCCGCAGCAGCGAGACCGCGCGGGCACGAAGCACTTCACCGTCACTGATGATTCCGTCGCGCAGGCGCTGCAGGCTTGATTCGTCAGGAATGCCTTCCACCTGCACGTGATACACGCGCGGCACGTGGCTCGATGGATCCATGAGGGCTGCGGCCCAAGCCGTATCGTTGGTGAAGAGCAGCAATCCTTCGCTGGCCTGATCGAGACGACCCACAGGCCCGAGCCACGGCAGCTTGCTGTCACGAAAGCATTCGTAGACCGTGTCCCGACCCCGTTCGTCCTGGGCCGAGGTGACGATCCCGCTCGGCTTGTTGAGCATCACATAGAGCGGGGCCGACTGCGCGATTGCCTCGCCATCTATCGTGATGGAGCTGTCACTGCGTGTGGGTGCTTCGGGATCACGCACGATCTGCCCGTTCAGGCGCACACGCCCCGCCAGGATGAGCGCGGTGGCCGCCGAGCGCGAGCACACTCCGCGTTTTGACAGCGCGCGGGCCAGGCCGATGCGACGTTCTTCGGTGGGCGTGCGCCGCAGCTTGCGGATCATCCTGCGCGCTCGCTCGCGGCGCCTCAGCCGCCGAGCAGCTGGCTCCCGATGCGGAAGCCACCCACATAGGTGCCGATCGACGCGCCGAGTCCGCTCAGCACGAACACCAGCAAGGTGCGCGCGACGCGATTCTTCCACCAGCCACGCCAGTTGGCGGTCTCGAGCCGGAGTCGACTGAAATCGCCCACCGTCGGGCGGCGGATGAAGGCCTCGCTCAACGCCGTGAACATGCCGATGCCGATGGCGGGATGCAATGTTGTGAATGGTGCGCCCACGAAGGCGGTGACGAGGGTGAGCGGGTGCGCGCCGGCGAGCAGGGCGCCACAGGCCGACAGTCCTCCCGTGAGCAAGATCCATTCGCTGACCATCTGCCAGCCGATCTCCGGGTTGCGGGCAAAACCGATGCCGATTCCACCCACGATGAAGATGGCCAGAATCCACGGCAGTGCACGCCATACGGCGGAAGGTGGCGGCAGTTCCTCCAGATGCGTGATTGCACGTTGAGGATCCGCCATCGGCTCCGCCAGGGCATTGCCGAGACCTTCAAGATGGCCCGCGCCGATCACGGCGAGGATGCGCGTGTAACCGGCTTCCGCGAGCTGCAACAGGCGCGCGGCCATGAATTCATCCCGCTCGCGGATGAGGGGGCCGTAGATCTCGTCGGCCTGTTGCGCGAATTCGGCGAACGTCGCCTCCAGCAAATCGCGATCCTTCAGGCGTTCGATGTCCTCTTCGGCGATGTTCTCCGTGGCGAGCGCGCTGGCCAGCAGTCCGCTGAAGAGGTACGTGCGCCGCCACCACGGAACCCTGCGGTAGATGCGACGCATCGTGATGCCGATATCGCGATCGATGGTCATGAGCGGCAGGGTACGTTTGCGCGCACCGTCGATGGCTGCCCGCATCTCGGCACCAGGCTCGATGCCGAACTGGGACGCCAGACGCTGCTGGAATGCACCCAGCGCGAGCGTGGCGGCAATCAGCGATGCCTTGCCCTCGCGGATCACCTGCACCAAGTCCATGCGGGCCACCGCATCCGGATCCGTGAGTGCGCGGGCCCGGTTGCTGCACAACTCGACAGCGATGCAGTCGTAGTTGCCGCGGGCAACTTCGTGGGCGACGGCATCGCGACTCGCGCGCGAGACATGCGCAGTCCCGAGCAGGCAGATCGAAGTCTCGCCAACCCGGATTTCACGAAACGGGGGCGTGGCAAGTTGAGGCTCGTCGGTGACAGGGGGCTGTTCGGCGTCTGACATGAGGGGCAGGAATCTCGCAAAGAAAAAAGGCGGGCTGGTTCAGGCCGGGTTCAAGCCGTGCACCACAGGGTAGGCATCGTACGCATTCGAGTGATCTTTGCCAGCAGGCGGAAAGTGCGAGGTGTGTGATGTCCGGAAATTTCGTCCGAATCCTGTTCGTGCTGGGCTTTTGCAGCGTTCTCCCCGGCGCGGCCCAAGCTTGGGATACCTACGGTCAGGGCTATTCAGGTGGTCATGGCAGCAGCTATCGCCCGGTGTTCCCGACGCGGCCTTTCTTTGCGGAGCCCGGGCATCGCAGCGAACGTGGCCAGGCTTACCGCGAGGGCTATCGGGACGGGTATGGCCGCGGGTATGGCCATGGCTATGGCGAAGGTTACCGCGATCGCGACATCCAGCGACGGCACTCCTGGGCGCAGGGTCATGGTTATCGCGGTAATACTTACGGTCTTGGCGGCTTCACGCGCGGGAATGCCTATGGCTGGAACTCCGGCAGTCGCGCGCGCGACGGTTATCAGGCACGTTCCGGTTACGGCTGGCACCGGCATTGATCGCGCAGAACACTCGCGCCGACGCGCGGCCCCTCAGCGCTGGCACTGCGGGCAGAAGTAACTCATGCGCTGGCCGATGACCCGCTGGCGGATGGCGCCCGTGCCGCAACGCAGGCATTGGGCACCCGCGCGGTCATAGACGCGCAGCTCGTTGCGGAAGTATCCGGGCTTGCCATCGTCGCGTGTGAAATCGCGTAAGGTGGTGCCGCCGAAGGAGATCGCCTGATCGAGCACTTCGCGCACCGCATCCACCAGCGCGGCATAGCGGGCCTTCGCCACCCGGCGTGCCGGTCGTGCGGGATGGATGCCCGCGCGATGCAGGGATTCACTGGCGTAGATGTTGCCAACGCCCACCACCACCTTGCCATCCATCAGGAAGCTCTTCACCGCCCCACTGCGTGAGCGGGCGAGTTCTGCCAGATAGTCGGCCGAGAAGGCGGGATCCCAAGGTTCCGGACCCAGCTCCGTGAGCAGGGGATGTTGGGCCGGATCGTCCGGTGTCCAGACCATCAAGCCGAAGCGACGCGGATCACGCAGCCTGAGCACCGTGCGTTCCTCGAACACGAGATCCACGTGATCATGTTTCTGCACCGGTGTGCCCGGTTCGAGCACACGCAAGCTGCCGGACATCCCCAGATGCACGATGAGCGTGCCGTGACCAAAATCGAGCAGCAGATATTTGGCTCGCCGCTGCACGCGCTGCAGGGTCACACCCTCCAGCAGACGGGCGAGGGCGGGATCCACGGGTTGACGCAGGCGTGTCTCGCGCACGTGCACGGCACTCACCCGGCGTCCTTCCAGATGGGGTGCCACGCCGCGGCGCGTGGTTTCCACTTCCGGCAATTCAGGCACGTTTTCTTCTCCATGCGAGCCACAGGCCCGCAGCGACAAAGACGGCGGGCAGCATGATCAAGAGGCCTAGCCCCATCAGGCCTTTCGCCATCCGCGACAGCTCCAGATTCACATCGGGCGCCGGCCGGGTTTCCACGCCGACCAGCGCTTCGTTCGCAACCAGCCAATCCACCATGTGCGTACCGAGCTCCTGATTCGCGCCGTTGCCGAGATAGGTATTGGAGACAAAATCCCCATCGCCCACCACGATGATCCGCTGGCGTCGGCCGCTCTGCTCGCGGGTCAGTGCGAGTGCAAGGGTATGCGCCGCACGCGTTTCGGTGCCTGCATCAAAGCCAGGCGCGGACGGCGTCGATTCGCGCCAGGATTCGGCACTGCTCCGGAGCAGCGGCTCCCCCTGCCAGTCACGCCCGCTCCTGCTTGCCAGCGCCGCGGCGACCGGCAGAATCACCGGCCCGCGCAGCCCTTGAGTGAGCGCGTGCGGCGGATGGCGGGGCAGGACCACCAATGAAGGATCTTTCACGCCGAGGGAAGCCCCGGCCGGCTCGAATACCGTGCCCGTGTGCCAGCTCACACCCAGGGTCTCTGCCAGCGGCGCGAGACTCGCTGGAGACTCGGGCTCACCCAACCACAACAGTGCCCCGCCACGCGCCAGATGTGCTTGCACCGCTTCCACCTCTGCCGGCGCAAAATCCAGCAAGGGGCTCGCGATCACCAGCAGCGCGGTATTGTCCGGCACCGTGCCCAGTGATGACAGATCGAGTTCCTGTACACGATAGCCGCGCGAACGCAGCACCCGACCCCAGCCCTCCAGATCGAAATTTGCGAGACGCTCCGGACTGCGCTCGCCGTGACCTGTGGTGAAGGCCACCCACTCGGGCTCTGCGCGCGTGAGCTTCAGCAGGGCCTGGGTGAAAGTCTCCTCGTGATAACGCGTGAAGCGCTCCGTGCGTTCGCCCGCGCGCAAGACCAGCGTGCCCTCCGTCAATTGCTCGGCCCGTATGAGATCCGGCACGTTCGCCGGATCTGTCACCGTGAGCGTGAGGTCGGCGCGATGGCGCTGATAACGCGCGACCAAATCGCGCACTGCCGACAGAGTGGGGTGTCCCTTCGGCAGATATACCGTGGCACTTAGTGGGCCTGCTATGGCCTGCACGGCCTGCACGCTCGCCGGTGCGAGCGTGTGACGTGCAGTGGCCGTGAGATCGAGACTGGCGCGCAGGTGTGCCGCGAGTGAGCCCAGCGCGATGAAGCCGGCCAGGAGGAAAAGCGAGAGCAAGTGCCGACGCAGCCTGTGCGCGTGGCGTTCGGCGGCGAGTGCCAGCATGGCAAGGCTCAAGCCTGCCACGGTGAGCAGGACGAAATAGGTCACATCGAAAGCATGTATCTGGCCGCGCGCCATGCGCTGAAAATGGGCGAGCGCCGACAGTGCGGACATCACGCCCGACGCACCTTCAGCCTCGGCATTCCAGTCGACCAGCCAGAGCGCGAGCAGCAATGCGAATCCACCCACTGCCGGCATCACGGGTTGCTGGCTGAGTGCCGAGCACCACAAGCCGAGCGCGGTTGCCGCACTCATCAGCAGCAGCAGCGCGAGCAGGCCGCTGGAGGCGGTCCCGAGATCGACCGCCGTGCCCCAGCACAGAATCAAGGGCAACAGCGCGTGCAGTCCCCACACCACGCCAAGCAGACTCATCACGCCGAGATATTTGCCGAGGACGAGCGCAGGCAGTGAAACCGGCGCGCTGTACCAGAGGGTCATGAGACCCTGTCGCCGCTCGCCGCTCAGGGTCTGCATGGTGAGCACGGGGGCCAGGAAGAGCATGAGGAAGCCGGAGATCTGCCAGGTCGGATTCAGCACCAGCTGGGACACGCCAGGAGGTTCCGGCAGCTGCCGCAATTTCGGCAGCACCTGGGCAAAGAGTTCGAGCTGGGCCAGGAATTGCCAGGCCACCAGAAACTGCAGGGCCGCCAGCATCCACCAGGTCTGCGGGGCGCGCAGCAGGCCACGGATCTCGCGCTTCGCGATGACCCCGATCATCCGGTCGCCTCGGGCGCGTCTCTCACCAGCGAAGTGAACACATGTTCCAGTCGCGAGCGTTGCAGTGTGAAGTCCTGTGCCTGCCAGTGCCGCGAAGCATGGGTGAGCAGATCACCGAGCCTCGCCAGATCCGCCGGCTGCGGAAAGGCAAAACGGCCCGGCGCCAGTGTCTCAATCTGATTCGTGCCCGCCTTTTCCGCGAGCTCGGCGAGGGCTGGCGGGGCTCCCAGGGTGAGCTCCACCCAGGGCTGCTGCGATTCCAGCACTTCTTCATGCACGAGACCCCCGCCATGCAGGATGACCGCGCGGGTACACAGCGTTTCCACTTCCGCCAGCAGATGGCTGGAGAGGAGGACGGCGTGCTCTGCCCGCAGGCTCCGCACCAGTGCACGGACTTCCATGCGCTGGGCCGGATCGAGGCCGGTGGTGGGTTCATCCAGAATGACCACAGCAGGCTCGTGCACGATGGCCTGGGCAATGCCCACGCGCTGGCGGTAACCACCGGACAGCGCACGCAACATGCGTTTGCGCACGTCCTGCAGGCCACAGCGTGTCACTGTCCGCGTCACCGAACTGGCACGGCTCGCCGCCGGCACCTCATGCAGTTCCGCGCAGAAGCCGAGGAACTCTTCCACGCTTGCATCCTCGAACAACGGCGGAGTCTGCGGCAGATAGCCGAGATGACGTTTCGCCGCCCGCGGTGCGCGGGCCAGATCTTCCCCGTTGATCTCGATGCGGCCCTCATGCGGCGCGAGCACACCGGCGAGCATCTGCAAGGCGGTGGACTTGCCGGCCCCGTTCAGGCCGAGCAGACCGAGCACCTCGCCCCGGGCGAGCGTGAGGTCGAGTTGCGAGACCGCGAGGCGCGCACCGAAACGGCGGCTCAGACGCTCGGCCCTGAGCAGGGGAGGCTGGGACATGGCGGCATTATTTGGTGCGATCGCAGGCAAGTCCATGGCGGTTTCCGTGATTGCCTGCCGCGCTGCGAATCAGTGATCATGGGGTGCGCTTCATCCCCCCGGAATGAGGCCTTGCGAGTCTTCACACGAGAGAGAACCGGATGTTCAATGGCTTTCTGAACCTGCCCTGGTGGGCATATGTCCTCGTTACCCTGGGCCTCACGCACGTCACCATCCTCGGCGTGACCATCTATCTTCATCGCCACCAGGCGCATCGGGCGCTCGATCTGCATCCGGCCGTGGCGCTCTTCTTTCGCACCTGGTTGTGGCTCACCACCGGCATGACCACCCGCTCCTGGACGGCCGTGCATCGCAAGCACCACGCCTTCGTCGAAACCGAGGCCGATCCGCACAGCCCGATGATTCACGGTATCCGCAAGGTGCTGTGGCAGGGGGCGGAGCTTTATCGCCTGGAAGCGGCGAACCCCGAGACGCTCGCGAAATATGGTCATGGCACGGCGGATGACTGGCTGGAGCGCCACGTGTTCCGCCACGACCGGATTGGCGTGAGCCTCATGCTGCTTACGAATGTCCTGCTCTTCGGCACCATCGGACTCACCATCTGGGCGGTGCAGATGGCCTGGATTCCGTTCTTCGCAGCCGGCGTTATCAACGGCACCGCGCACTGGCGCGGCTACCGCAATTTCGAATCCCGTGACAGCTCAACCAATCTCACGCCGTGGGGCATCCTCATCGGTGGTGAAGAGCTGCACAACAATCACCATGCGTTCGCGAGCTCGGCCCGTTTCTCGATGAAGCCTTGGGAGCTCGATATCGGTTGGTGCTGGATCAGGGCCCTGGAAGGGCTGGGGCTGGCGCGCGTGAAGAAGGTGGCGCCCCGCCTGCGCGCCGACCGCCGCGAACCCGGGCTTGATCAGGAAACCCTGCGCGCGATGATCGCCGCCCAGTGGCAGGTGATGGCGGATTACGCCCAGCGCGTGGTGCGGCGTGTGCATCGGGAGGAAGTGAGCGGCGCGGCTCCGCCCGCCCGTGAGACCTTGCGTCCCTTGCGCGGCTTGCTCAGTCGTTCGCCCGTTCTGCTCGGGCCCGAGGACGAGGCCGCCCTGTCCCAAGGCCTGGCGGCCAGCCGGACGCTCGCGGTCGTCTACCAGTTCCAGCAACGCCTCGGTGCCCTCTTCACCGAACGCACCGCCAGTCAGGAAACCTTGCTGGAGAAATTGCAGGAATGGTGCCGTGAGGCGGAAACGACGGGCATCGCCGCACTGGCCGATTTCTCCCGTCGGGTGCAAGCCTACGCGCCTTGAGTTCGGCCTGGGCCTGCGGGGGGGGGCGGGGGCGCCTACCAGCGCCGACATTCCGCCGGCACCCGCCCAATAAAAAACCCGCCTGAGCGGGTTTTTTATTGCTGGGCTGTCAGTGACAGCCTCGGCCGAGAATTACTTGATCTTGCTTTCCGTGTACGGCACATGCTTGCGCACCACCGGATCGAACTTGTTGCGCGACAGCTTTTCCGGATGATTGCGCTTGTTCTTGGTGGTCGTATAGAAATGGCCGGTACCGGCGCTGGACACGAGTTTGATTTTTTCCTGCATGGTCTTGCTCCTCAGACGCGCACGCCGCGCGCACGAATATCCTTGAGAACCTGGTCGATGCCGACCTTGTCGATGATGCGCAGGCCGTGGGAGCTCACGCGGAGGCTCACCCAGCGCTGTTCACTTTCGACCCACAGGCGACGGTAATGCAGATTGGGCAGGTAGCGACGGCGGGTCTTGTTGTTCGCATGCGACACATTGTTGCCGCTGATCGGACCTTTGCCGGTGACTTGACAGACTCGGGACATGTTATTTCGCCTGGTTACTGCTGGCAGGGCGCGCGATCCTAGCCTGATTGCCGGCCCCTGTCACGCACGGTGACGGGGCCGTAGAGGCACTTTACAACCAGCCGCGCTCGGCGAAGCTGGTGGCGGCCCCGTCGCCGACCACCAGATGGTCGATCACCCTGATCTCGACCAGACTCAAGGCCTCGCACAGACGGCGCGTGAGCGCGCGGTCCGCCATGCTCGGCTCCGCCACCCCGGAAGGGTGATTGTGGGCGAGGATCACCGCGCCCGCGTTCAGGCCCAGCGCACGCCGCACCACTTCGCGCGGGTGCACGGTGGCGCAATCGAGTGTGCCCTGGAACAACACCTCGAAGGCGATGATCTGGTGTCGGGCATCCAGGAACAGGCAAGCGAAGACTTCCCGCTCCAGGGATTTGAATTGCGCGGAGAGGTAGCTCCGCGCCGCGCCGGGGTCAGTGAGCGGACCCTCTCGTTCGAGTGTGCTGCGCAGGTAGCGCCGGCAGAGCTCGAGGGCCGCCTGCAACTGCACCCAGCGGGTCTGCCCGAGGCCCGGCAGTCGCCCGAAGTCAGCCAGCGGCAGCTCGAACAGCGCTCGCAGGCCACCGGTCTGCTGCAGAATGCGACGCGAGAGCGCGACGGCATCCTCGCCCGCGCGCCCCACGCCCAGCAGGGCCGCCATCAACTCGGCATCGGACAGGGCACCCGGCCCTGCCGCCATCAATCGTTGCCGCGGACGCTCGCCCGCCGGCCAGTCCTTGATACGCATGTAAACATCCTTGTATTGCGTGTGAGGGCCCCCCGGCCGGCTGTCTGCCCGGCGAATGCATCGGCTAGAATCCGCGCACGATGGGCAAATCAGTCAGGACGGGGTGGTCAGTGTGAACGGGTTCATCCATGAACGCGTCTGCCTCATTGTGACAGGCGGGATTGCCGCCTACAAAGCGCCCGCCGTTGTCCGCCTGCTGCGCGAGGCCGGGGCAGAGGTCCGAGTGGTGATGACCCGGGGCGCGCAGGCTTTCATCCAGCCCCTGACCTTTCAGGCGGTCTCCGGCCAACCCGTGCATACCGACCTGCTGGATCCTGCAGCCGAGGCTGCGATGGGCCACATCGAGCTCGCCCGCTGGGCCACCCGCATTCTGGTGGCGCCGGCCTCGGCGGATTTCCTGGCGCGCCTCGCGGCAGGCATGGCGGACGATCTGGCCGCCACGGTCTGTCTTGCAAGTGATGCCCCACTCTTTGTTGCCCCGGCGATGAATCGACTCATGTGGGCCCATGCCGCCACCCGCCACAACGTGAGCGTGCTCGAGTCCCGGGGTGTGACGATGCTCGGGCCCGCGGAAGGGGCCCAGGCCTGTGGTGAGACCGGACCCGGGCGCATGCAGGAGCCTGAGGAAATCGTGCAGGCCCTGCTGGGCAAGGCGCCCGACCAGCCCTTGGCGGGCAGGCGCGTGCTCCTTACTGCCGGTCCGACCCAGGAGTCCATTGACCCGGTTCGAGTCATCACCAACCGCAGCTCGGGCAAGATGGGCTATGCGGTGGCGAAAGCCGCCCGGGCGGCCGGCGCTGAAGTGGTGCTGGTCAGCGGACCCACCGCGCTTGCCCCACCGGCCGGTGTGGAGACAGTCGCAGTCCAGTCTGCCGCCGACATGCATGCCGCGGTCATGGCCCGCGCCGGTGCGTGTGATCTCTTCATCGCGACCGCTGCGGTGGCGGACTACACCATCGCCGACCCGGCGGCACACAAGGTGAAGAAGCAGGACGGAGAACTCACGCTCGTACTCAAGCCCACCACCGACATCCTGGCCGCCGTCGCCGCCCTGCCCGCGCCACCGTTCACGGTCGGTTTCGCCGCCGAGACGCGCGATCTCCTCACCTATGCGCGGGCCAAGCTCACGCGCAAGAAACTCGACATGGTCGCGGCCAATCTCGTGGGCGTACCCGGCAGCGGTTTTGATGCCGACGAGAATGCCCTGCATGTGGTCTGGGCGGGCGGCGACCAGGTACTCGAACGTGCGGACAAGGAGCTCCTCGCACGGCGGCTCGTCGCCCTCATCGCGGAGCGCCTTCGTGCCAAGACGCCTGCCTGATCTCTCCTCGCTGGGTGTGGCGCTGCCACCGGGCTTGCGGCGCATTCTCCCGCCCATCCTGCTGTTGGCTGGCGTGGCGGCCGGGGGGCTGTGGCTCTATGACCAGCACCAGACCCGCGCCGAGGAAGCCCGCGCGCAGGCTTTGGAAGAGAGCGCCAGCGCGCTCGCCCGCGACATTGCGGCCCTGCTCAAAGCCCCGCTGGAGGCCGTGGATATTCTGGTGCGGGATCCGCTGTTGCTGGCAGCGCTCAGTGACGGCCAGCCCACCGAGGCGCTGGAAAACCGGCTGGCGTCCGCGATTCCCGGTGCGCTGCGCGTTCGCCTCATCCGGCGCGGGCAGATGCAGACCGACCCTGCGGCGAATCCCCCGTTCACCTATGCCTCGCTGGATCTTCTGCTCAAGGCGGAACGCGGGCCGGGGGCTTCGGGTATCGAGGTCCATGCCGCCGGCACGCCGGAGGAGCATCTCGAACTTGCCCGCCGACTGCCCGCCGAGGGCACGGTCGAAGGCTTTTTGCATGTAAGCCTGGATGCCGGCGCCCTGCGCGAGAAGCTGCCCGCGCTGCTGACCCGCCAGGAAGTCGCCAGTGCGACCGTGCAGCAAAGCATGAATGGGGTCCCGCCGATCGTGGTGGCCCGTATCGGCGCGCCCGGCTCCGGCACGGAAGTCCGCATCAATCGGCCAATCGCGGGGACCGCATGGCAACTTGTGCTGGAGCCCCGTGACGGGCGTATCGAAGTTGATTACCTGCGTCTGGTCGTGCTGCCCATGCTGGTGCTGCTGCTGCTCGGCCTGCTCGTCATGGAATATCGGGCCCGCCGTGCCCGGGCGGTCCAGCAGGCTCCCGCAATCGCGCCCGCACCACCGCGTCCCGCGCAGGCCGCTTCCGCGGTGGCGCAAGTGCCTCCAGTACTCGCCGCGGACGAGTCCGTGCGCGCCGAGACACCCTTGCCTCCGCCGGAGACAGGCGCGGATTCCCTGCCGGCTTTCGAGCCGCCGTCGCCGGAGAGCGAGGCCTCCGCACCGGCGGGCGTGATCGCGCCCGGCATCTTCCGCAGCTACGACATCCGCGGCGTGGTGGGCGAAACCCTGACCGCGGACGCCGTCAGACTCATCGGCCTCGCCTTCGGCGCGGAGGCGGCGGCGCGCGGCCAGAAGATGGTGGTTGTGGGTCGCGATGGCCGGCACACGAGCCCGGAACTGCATGCCGCTCTGGTGGACGGTCTGCGCGCCGTTGGCCGTGACGTGCTGGACGTCGGCATGGTGCCAAGCCCCGTGCTCTACTTCGCGAGCCAATACCTTGCCACCCGCACCGGTGTGATGGTGACCGGCAGCCACAATCCACCGGAATACAACGGCCTCAAGCTGGTGCTGGACGGCGAGACCCTGTCCGGTGAGGCCATCCAGGCCATCCGCAGACGCATCGAGCGGGGCGATTGGGAGGAACTCGGCCGGGGTGATTTGCAGGAGATGGAGATCGTCCCGGATTACATCCGGCGCGTGACCGAGGACATCCCTGTTTCACTCACTTCCGCCTTCAAGATCGTCGTCGACTGTGGCAATGCCGTGCCGGGCAAGATAGTGCCGGACATCCTGCGGGCGCTGGGCCACGATGTGATCGAACTCTTCTGTGAGGTGGATGGCGATTTTCCCAATCATCATCCTGACCCCAGCCAGCCCGAGAACCTGTCCGACCTCATCGCGATGGTGGCCCATGAACAGGCGGATCTCGGTCTCGCGTTTGATGGGGACGGTGATCGGCTGGGTGTGGTGGACAGTGCCGGAGGCATCCTGTGGCCCGACCGCCAGATGATGCTCTTCGCGCGACACATCCTGAAGCGGCATCCGGGCAGCAAGGTGGTGTTCGACGTGAAGTGCTCGCACCTGCTTGCCGAAGACATTCGTCAGGCAGGAGGCGAGCCCATCATGGCGCGCTCGGGTCATTCGCTGATTCGCCACACCATGCAGGAATGCGGCGCCTTGCTCGCCGGCGATCTGAGTGGGCATCTTTTCTTCAAGGATCGCTGGTACGGCTTTGACGACGCCATTTACGCCGCCGCGAGACTCATCGAGATCATCGTTGATTCGGGTGAATCCTCCGCGGAGATCTTTGCGCGCCTGCCGGCGGCGCACAGCACGCCGGAATTGCGCGTCGATCTCCCCGAGGATCAGCACGCGGCGTTCATGCAGCGATTGCGCACGGCCCTGGATTTTCCCGATGGCCGGCTCACCGAAATCGATGGCATACGCGTCGATTTCAAGGACAGTTGGGGGCTCATCCGGCCTTCGAACACCACACCCTGTCTGACCCTGCGTTTCGAGGGCAGCGACGAGGGCGCCCTGGCGCTCGTGCAGGATCGCTTTCGCAATCTGCTGCATACCGTCTCGCCGGGACTTCATCTGCCTTTCTAGAGGAATTCCATGGCTCTCGACTCTTCCCAAGCACTCAACATCGCCCATGTGCTCACCGAGGCGCTGCCCTACATCCAGCGCTACCAGGGCAAATGCATCGTCGTCAAATACGGCGGCAACGCCATGGTGGACGAGGAGCTCAAGCGCGGTTTTGCCCGTGACATGGTGTTGATGAAGCTGGTGGGGCTGCACCCCATCGTGGTTCACGGCGGTGGTCCGCAGATCGGCTCACTGCTGGAGCGGCTCGGCAAGGAGAGTCGCTTCGTCGAGGGCATGCGGGTCACCGATGCGGAAACCATGGATGTGGTGGAGATGGTGCTCGGTGGCCTTGTGAACAAGGAAATCGTGAGCATGATCAATTCGCACGGGGGGCGTGCGATTGGCCTGACCGGCAAGGATGGCCCGCTCATCCAGGCCCACAAGCTCACGCTCACCCGGCGTCGCGAGGCGCTGGACGCCCCGGAAATCATCGATCTCGGCCATGTGGGAGAGGTCACCAGCATCGACAAATCGGTGCTGGACTACCTCACGAGGGGCGCGTTCATCCCGGTCATCGCACCAATAGGGGTAGGGACGGATGGTGCCTCCTACAACATCAATGCGGATCTCGTGGCGGGGAAAGTCGCGGAAGTGATGCAGGCCGAGAAGCTCATCATGCTGACCAACATCGCGGGCCTCATGGACAAGCAGGGTCAGCTGCTGACCGGCCTGTCCACCGTTGAAGTCGAGAAGCTGATGTCCGACGGCACCATCAGCGGCGGCATGTTGCCCAAGATGGATTCCATCATCGATGCGGTGAACGCCGGCGTGAGCCGCGCCCACATCATCGATGGGCGGATTCCGCACGCCGTGCTGCTGGAGCTCTTCACGGATTCAGGCATCGGCACGCTCATCGAGCGTCGTTGATCTCGGCCTGCTCCTGCCCGCGCAGCTCGCGGAAGCGCACGAGATCTGTCGCGAATTTGGCGCGCAGTGCCTCCTGCTCGGCGCGCTTCTCGGCGATGAATCGATGCTGCTCGGCAATCTGATCCCGCGCGCTCTGCACGTTGCGTGAGAGATCCTCCGGCAGCGCCTGTTTGCGGCGCTCGAACTGGGCGGCACGCGAAATCATGTCGGCAAGGGATTTTTCCTGTTTGGCGATCAGGCTCTCGGCGAGCTTGATCTGGGATTCCACGTTCTGGATCTGTCCATCCCGGGCCAGCAGCAGATCCTCTTCCGAGCCGAATGTATCGAGCAGCATGCGATCCGCCACCCGCTGCCGTTCGGCTGCCGCATTGGCCTTGGCGGCTGCGGCCTCCGCAGCCTGCTTCTCCGTGCGCTCGCGGGCAATCTCCTCCGGGGTGCGGGCGGGTGGCTGGCGGGAGACCGTGAGCCCCTGCTCACTCTTGACCTCGTGGCCTTGCTGCGCGTACTCGGCGGGAACCACGTCACCGCATTCCTTCACGCCCTCGTGATTGGTCCAGCACTTGATGGCGGCAGAGGCCGGCGCCGTGATGGCGAGGCAGAGCAGGAAGAGGAAACATCGCATGGTCGGGGAGTATAGCAATGCGGGTTCAACCGGCGCTGAACCGGTCTCAACTCCCCGTTCCTTCACCCGATACCGCGCCGTATTGGGCGCGGTAGTCCATGATGGCGGCCCTGTCCGCGGCGCGCCCTCCCGTGATTTGCAGGTACTCCAGGATGTCATCGAGCGTCACGATGCTGATCACGGGGATCCCGTGGCGGGCGCGAACCTCCTGCGCGGCGGATCGAGCGCCCTGGCCGCGTTCCTGGCGGTCCAGCGAGATGATCACCCCGCAGGGCACGGCGCCGGCACCACCGATGATGCCGACCGATTCGTTGACGGAAGTCCCGGCGGAGATCACGTCATCCACGATCATCACCTGGCCACGCAGGGGCGCGCCCAGTGTCGTGCCGCCCTCGCCGTGATCCTTGGCTTCCTTGCGATTGAAACAGAATGGCACATCCCGCTGGTGGCGCTCCGCAAACGCAATCGCCACCGCGGCACCGAGCGGGATGCCTTTGTAGGCCGGCCCGAAGAGCATGTCGAAGGCGGGAGCCTTGGCCGCCAGCGCGGCCGCGTAATACTCCCCCAGGCGAGCCAGGGCACGTCCGCTGTCGAAGACGCCGGTGTTGAAGAAATACGGGCTCTGCCGCCCCGATTTCAGGGTGAAGCTGCCGAATTTGAGCGCCTGTCGCTCCAGTGCGAACTCGATGAACTCTTTTTGGTAGGCCTGCATGGAAGTATCCGTGGAAGGTCGGGGGCGTAAGGCGGCAGGGAACAGACGTCCTCGTCGCGTGAGCCGTTATCATACCGCCCGCCGCCGGGTTTGCCGGCATGTGACCCGCCAGCCCTTTCACCAGGAGCCCATCCCCGATGCGCATCGCCACCCTCAACTGCAACGGTATCCGCTCGGCCCATCGCAAGGGGTTCTACCAGTGGCTGGAGCAGCAGGACGTGGACGTGATCTGCCTGCAGGAGACCAAGGCGCAGATCGCCCAGCTCGAACCCGCCCTGCGCGAGCCGCCGGGCTGGCATACGTGGTTCGTGGATGCCGTGAAGCCGGGCTACAGCGGAGTGGCCATCTTCAGTCGCCATGCCCCGGACAAGGTCCGCTGCGGGCTGGGCTGGGAGGATTTCGATCAGGAGGGGCGTTACGTCCAGCTTGATTTCGGTCGCCTGAGCATCGCCTCGCTCTACTTGCCCTCGGGCTCCTCCAGCGAGGCGCGCCAGCTCGCCAAGTTTGATTTCCTCGACCGTTACATGCCCGAGCTCAAGGCCCTGCGCGCCGAAGGACGCGAATACATCCTGTGCGGAGACTGGAACATCGCCCACAAGCCGATAGACCTCAAGAACTGGCGGGGCAACCAGAAAAATTCAGGCTTCCTGCCCGAGGAGCGCGCGTGGCTGGATGAACTGTTCGGGCAGGTGGGCTTTGTCGATGCCTTCCGCGAGATCAACAGCGAGGCCGAGCAGTACACCTGGTGGTCCAACCGGGGACAGGCATGGGCCAAGAACGTGGGATGGCGCATCGACTACCAGATCATCACGCCCGGCCTTGCGCCGCGGGTGATGGGTGCTTCCATCTACAAGGACGAGCGCTTTTCAGACCACGCGCCACTCCTCCTCGACTATCGCGGCACCCTCGCCGAGATCGCCGCTGCCGACAGCCTCAGCTGATTCGCGGGGACTGCAGCCGACAGCGGTAAAGGGCGACTTCGGCCAGAAGGTTCGGCCACCAGCGCATGGCGCGGCTGTCCCGGTGGCGGGTATCGACGGCACGACGCTCCAGGATCTCGATGCTTTCGCTGCCACACAGTGCCTCGAAATCCCGAATGGTGCACATGTGGATGTTTGGCGTGTTGTACCAGGTGTTCGGCAGATGTTCGGTGACTGGCATGCGGCCCAGCGCAATCTGCAGGCGGCATTTCCAGTGCCCGAAATTGGGGAAGGTGACGATGCTCTCCCGCCCCACGCGCAGCATCTCCCTGAGCAGGTGGTGCGGATATCGCATGGCCTGCAGCGCTTCGGTCATGACCACGTAATCGAAGGACGCGTCATCGAAATCCGAGAGACCGCGATCAAGATCCGAGTGGATCACGTTCACGCCACGGCTGATGCAGCGGATGATGTTGTCGGGCGCAATCTCCACGCCATAGCCCGTCACGCCACGCTCGCGCTGCAGGTGATGCAGCAGTGCGCCGTCGCCACAGCCCAGATCAAGGACGCGGCTGCCGGGCGCGATCCATTCGATGATCGACAGTTGATCCTCGCGCAAGGCATTCATGGCACACCCCCATCGGAGGCGATGCGCTGGAACCAGGCCGCCAGTGCCGCGTGATAGAGCGGGATTTCGAGCAGGAACGAATCATGGCCGAGCTCTGACTCGAGCTCCACGTAACTCACGTCCAGATCCGCTTCCAGCAGGGCGCGAACGATTTCGCGCGAGCGGGCGGGAGAGAACCGCCAGTCACTGCTGAAGGAAGCGACGAAGAATTTGGCCTGTGTGCGTGCAACGGCCTTGGCCAGACTGTCGTCGAATTTGGCCGCCGGGTCGAAGTAGTCCAGCGACTTGGTCATCAGCAGATAGGTGTTGGCGTCGAATCGCTTCACGAAGGATTCGCCCTGGTAGCGCAGGTAGCTCTCGATCTGGAACTCGATGTCGTAGCCGTAATTGAGTTTGCCGTCGCGCAGTTCGCGGCCAAACTTGGCCATCAGCACATCATCGGAAAGATAGGTGATGTGGCCCAGCATGCGCGCCAGCATCAAGCCGCGAGCAGGCACCACGCCATGTTCGTAGTAGCGTCCCGCGTGGAAATCGCCATCGGACCGGATGGCGTGCCGCGCCACTTCATTGAAGGCGATGTTCTGGGTGGAGAGCCGTGGCGCAGCGGCAATGACCACCGCATGCCGCAGACGATCGGGATAGTCCACGGCCCATTGCAGCGCCTGCATGCCACCCAGGCTGCCCCCCATCACGGCCGCCCAGGTTTCGATGCCCAGCGCATCGGCAAGTCGGGCCTGGCTTTCCACCCAGTCCCGCACAGTGATCAGCGGAAAATCCGGGCCAAAGGGCTCACCCGTGGCGGGGTTGAGGCTGAGCGGTCCGGTCGAGCCGGCGCACCCCCCCAGGTTGTTGGGGCAAACCACGAAGAAGCGGTTGGTATCCACCGGCTTGCCGGGGCCGATGCAGTTGTCCCACCAGCCCGGCTTGTGCGGAGTGTCCGCGTGATAGCCGGCGGCATGATGGTCGCCGGAAAGTGCATGGCAGATGAGCACCGCATTGTCGCGGGCGGCGTTCAGCTCGCCATAGGTCTCGAACACCAGGGTGTAACGCTCCAGCACCGCGCCGCTGTCGAGCGTAAGCGGGGTGTCGAAGTCGAGCGACTGCGGGCTGACCAGCCCGACGGAGTCGGCAGGGAAATGCTCGCTCATGTCTGCGGCCTCAAAGTGCCACGCTGAGGTCGGTCAGCGGTGCGACGATCACCATCAAGGCCAGCTGCAACAGCAGTATTACCACCAGAGGCGAGAGATCCAGGCCGCCAAGATTGGGCAGCAGCCTGCGCACCGGCTCCAGCAGCGGTGAAGTGAGGTGATCGAGCATCCTGAGCACCGGGTTGTAGGCACCCGTCGCCACCCAGCTCGCGATGGCCTGGATGATGATGGCGAACATGTAAAGGTAGATGAGCTTGTTGAGCAGTTCGGCCACCGACATCACGATAAGTGTGAAGAAGCCGAGGCCCGCAGCAAAAATCAGGCTGATGAGCCAGAGGTTCAGCCACTGCAGGGCGAACATGAGGGCCACGCTCGCGGTATCGAGTCGCCTGATCGCCGGAATATACCGCCGCAAGGGGCGCAGGACCGGGTTGGTGAGCTTGACCACCGCCTGGCTCAGCGGGTTGTGGAAATCGGCGCGCGTCCATTGCAGCAAAAGGCGCAGCAGCACCGCCCCGATGTAGAGCCCGAACCCCGTGTTCAGCAGGAAAACGCCGGCATTGGAGAAATAGCCCCCGCCCATCAGGAATCCCCGAACTCCCGGCTCAGCTCTTCCGCACGTGTCGCCGCTGCCACCAGTGCGCGCTCCACCAGTGCCGGCAGCCCACCCTCGGTGAAGACCTGCAGGGCACGCTCGGTGGTGCCGCCCTTGGAAGTTACCTGGGCGCGCAAGGTGGCGGGATCGACCGTCGCGGTGCGGGCCAGCTCCGCGGCGCCGGCGGCAGTCTCGATGGCGAGCTTGCGCGCCAGCTCGGCAGGCAAGCCGAGTTTGGTTCCGGCCTGTTCAAGGCTCTCCAGCAGCAGGAAGAAATAGGCCGGGCCACTGCCCGAGAGGGCGGTCACGGCATCGAGTTGCGATTCTTGTTCCACCCAAGCCACCAGACCGGTAGCTGCCAGCAAGGACTCCACGAGTGCGCGGTCCGCGGCCGTCGCGGCCGCCGTAGCGAAAAGGCCGGTCGCACCGCGTCCCACCAGGGCGGGTGTATTGGGCATGGCTCTGACCACGGGGATTTCAGCGCCGATCCAGCGGCCAAGGGATTCGGTGGTGATGCCGGCTGCAATCGACAGCAGCACCGGGCGCCGATCGGCCAGGATCGCCGCGAGTGGCTGGACCACGGCCTTCATCTGCTGCGGTTTGACCGCGAGCACCACGACATCGGCCACCGCCACCGCCGCAGCATTGTCCTCGGTCACGTTGACGCCGAAATCGAGTGCCAGCGCAGTGCGTGGCGCCTCCAGCGGCTCGGCCACGGTGATTGCGCCCGGTGCATGGCCACGGCTGATCAGACCACCCACGATGGCGCGGCCCATGTTGCCGCCGCCGATGAAGGCCACGCGTTTGCTCATGTCGCTGCAAGTGCTCGGGAAATGGCGGGCGAGTGTAGCACCATCAGCGTTGGCGGGGCCCGAACACGGCCGTGCCGACCCTGACGAGGGTCGAGCCTTCCGCGATGGCGGCCTCGAAATCGCCCGAGGTTCCCATGGAGAGCGTGTCCAGTGGCGGCATCCAGGGTCTCACGGCTTCATGCACACGGCGGAACGCCGCGCGCTGTGCAGCTGGATCCTCGCGTGGAGCGGGCATGGTCATGAAGCCTCGCAAGGTGAGCCCGGGAAGCACCCGGACCGCTGCCACCAGATCGGTCAGGGCCGCGGTGTCCACCCCACCCTTGGTGCTTTCAGCATCGGCATTGAGTTCGATGAGGCATTGCAGCGGCGGCAGGTGAGCCGGACGCTGGGCACTGAGCCGCTCCGCGATACGCAGCCGATCCACGCTGTGCACCCAGGAAAAATGCGCAGCCACTTCCCGCGTCTTGTTGGCCTGCAGGCGCCCGATGAAATGCCAGTTCAGGCCGAGCTCGGTGAGTGCGGCAAGCTTGGGCAGGGCTTCCTGCACATAGTTCTCCCCGAAATCACGCTGACCCAGCGCCGCGAGCGCCGCGATGCGCTCCGCCGTCTGGCCTTTACTGACCGCGAGCAGAGTGACACTGGAGGATTCGCGGCCTGCCGCGTGGGCGGCCTCGGCCAAGCGCCCACGCACGGCAGCCAATGCCTCTTCCGCAGGGTGTGATTGCGTCGGCATTTCCGGGGTGGGGCTTGGCATGACAATGCGCCGTATTAGTTGCTAGTTTGCCGCGAAGCCCGCGGTTCACCTAAGTTAACCCTTGCCCGCATCCCACTTCCAGACAATCGGCACCGCGCCCGTCATCAGCAAATCGGGGACCCCCAGATGGACATAGCCGAACTTCTTGCGTTCAGCGTCAAGAATCGCGCATCAGACTTGCATCTCTCGGCCGGTCTGCCGCCGATGATCCGCGTGGATGGCGACGTGCGCCGGATCAATGTGCCGCCCATGCAGCACAAGGATGTCCATGCGTTGGTCTACGACATCATGAATGACAAGCAGCGCTAGGATTTCGAGGAATTCCTCGAGTGCGATTTTTCCTTCGAGATTCCGGGCCTGGCGCGCTTTCGCGTGAATGCCTTCAACCAGAACCGGGGCGCCGGTGCGGTGTTCCGTACGATTCCCTCCACCATCCTCAGTCTGGAAGAGCTCAACTGCCCGCCGATCTTCAAGCAGATTTCGGACTACCCCAGGGGCGTGGTGCTGGTGACCGGGCCAACGGGCTCGGGCAAGTCGACCACCCTCGCCGCCATGGTCAATCACAAGAACGAAAGCGAATACGGGCACATCCTCACCATCGAGGACCCCATCGAATTCGTGCACCAGAGCAAGAAATGCCTCATCAACCAGCGCGAGGTCCATCGGGACACACTCGGCTTCAACGAGGCGCTGCGCTCAGCCCTGCGTGAGGATCCCGACACTATCCTGGTGGGTGAGCTGCGCGATCTGGAAACCATCCGCCTTGCCCTGACCGCAGCAGAGACCGGACACCTCGTGTTCGGCACGCTGCACACGAGCTCGGCCGCCAAGACCATCGACCGCATCGTGGACGTGTTCCCGGCAGACGAGAAGGACATGGTGCGCGCCATGTTGTCGGAATCGCTGCGTGCCGTGATCTCCCAGACCTTGCTCAAGAAGAACGGCGGGGGCCGCGTGGCGGCGCACGAGATCATGATCGGCACCCCGGCCATCCGCAATCTCATCCGCGAGAACAAGATTGCCCAGATGTATTCCGCCATCCAGACGGGCCAGCAGCACGGCATGCAGACCCTCGATCAGTGCCTGCAGGGGCTGGTTCAGAAGGGGCAGGTGTCGCGGGTCGAGGCGCGCAACAAGGCACAGAACAAGGATCTGTTCTGACGTCAGCGGCATCCCGCACGCCCGAACAACCAGTTCCCATCGCAACGGAACCCCGGCAAGACAAGCTCAGGAGCAAGCGAGATGGAAAGAGAGCAGGCAATCAAGTTCATGCGCGACCTGCTGAAGCTCATGGTGGACAAGAAAGGCTCCGACCTTTTCATCACCGTGGATTATCCGCCTGCCATCAAGATTGATGGGCGGGTGATGCCGGTCTCCAAGACCCGGCTCACCGCGGAGAACACGCGCGGCATGGTGCACGCCATCATGAACGACCGTCAGCTGAAGGAGTTTGAAGCCACCAAGGAGTGCAATTTCGCGATTGCCCCTACCGGCATCGGCCGCTTCCGCGTGAACGCTTTCGTCCAGCAGGGCTACAGCGGCATGGTCCTGCGCACCATCGAGACCAACGTGCCGACCATCGATGCGCTTGGACTGCCCCAGATCATGAAGGAAGTTTCGCTCACCAAGCGAGGGCTGGTCATCATGGTGGGCGGTACCGGTTCGGGAAAATCCACCTCGCTGGCGGCGATGATCAACCACCGCAACGAGAACAGCTACGGCCACATCATCACTATCGAAGATCCAATCGAATACGTGCATCCCCACAAGAACTGCATCGTGATGCAGCGTGAGGTGGGTGTGGATACGGAGGGCTGGGAAATAGCGCTCAAGAACACCCTGCGCCAGGCGCCGGACGTGATTCTGCTGGGCGAAATCCGCGATCGGGAAACCATGGAATTCGGGCTCGCCTTTGCGGAAACCGGGCACCTCGCCATGGCGACACTCCATGCCAACAGTGCCAACCAGGCGCTCGATCGCATCATCAATTTCTTTCCGCAGGAACGGCACCAGCAGCTGTTCATGGACATGTCGCTCAATGTGCGGGCGATCATTGCCCAGCGGCTCCTCAAGCGCGCCAACGGCAAGGGCCGGGTGGCCGGCATCGAAATCATGTTGAACACGCCGCTCATCGCCGATCTCATGCTGAAGGGCGAGATCCACCAGTTGAAGGAGATCATGGGTCGATCCAATGAGCAGGGCATGAAGACCTTCGATCAAGCGCTGTTCGACCTCTTCGAGGAGGGAGCCATTTCCTACGATGATGCGCTCCGCAGAGCCGACTCCATGAATGAATTGCGCTTGCGCATCAAGCTGGAGAGCAAGCGCGAGAAAGGCGAGATCGGCGGCGCATCCCTGAGCCTGGAAGAAACCGACGATCCGCGCTTCATGCGGCGTTGAGCGCAAGGAATCACGCATGGATATCACGCCTTATCTCAAGCTGCTGCGCGACAAGAACGGCTCGGATCTCTTCTTCAGCGCAGGCGCGCCGGTAAAGATCCAGATCGACGGCGTGATCAGCACCGTCGGCAAGACCGTGCTCACCGGCGAGCAGACCCAGGCTGCCGTCTATGGGGTGATGGGCGATGTTCAGATCCGGCGTTTTGAGGAAACCCTCGAATGTGACTTTGCGATCTCGCTGGAGGATGGCTCGGCGCGTTTCCGCGCCAATGTGTTCCGTCAGCGCGGTGAGGTGAGCCTGGTCCTGCGCCTCATCCCCTCCCGCATTCCGAGCATCGACGAATACGGCCTACCGGAAATCCTGAAGACCATGGTGATGAACAAGCGGGGGCTCATCCTCATGGCGGGGTCCACAGGCTCCGGCAAGTCGACCACGCTCGCCGCCATGATCAACGAGCGCAACCAGCGCGCACCCGGGCATATCCTTACCATCGAGGATCCCATCGAATTCTCACATCCCAACCTGCGCTGCATCGTGAACCAGCGCGAGGTGGGTGTGGACACGCTGTCGTTCAAGGCTGCCCTGCGCGCCTCCCTGCGCGAGGCACCGAACGTCATCCTCATTGGCGAGGTGCGCGACCGCGAAACCATGGAGGCGGCGCTGGAGCTCTGCAATACCGGCCACCTGTGCCTGTCCACCCTGCATGCCAACAACGCCAATCAGGCGATGGAGCGGGTGATCAACCTGTTCCCCCAGGAACTGCACAAACAGTTGCTGCTCGACCTGTCGATGAATTTGCGGACGGTCATTTCACAGCGCCTGGTGCGCGGTGTGGAAGGGCACCGCGTGGCTGCCATCGAGATTCTGGTCAACACGCCCCACATCGCAGAGCTGATCCTCAAGGGGGATCTCCATGCCATCAAGGAGGCCATGGCGAACAGCGGCGTCAAAGGCATGCAGACTTTCGATGAATCCCTGCTCAATCTCTACAAGGAAGGACGGGTGAGCATGGAAGAAGCGCTGGAGAACGCCGACTCGCGGACCAACCTCGAGGCGCGCATCAACTTCGGCTGAGTCACCGCCCGCTGCGCACGCGACACAGCCAGCCGAAAACGGCCCAAGCGAGACAGATCAACCACTCTTCCTGCGAGAGCGCGGCGAGGCTGCCGGGCAGGAAGAGCGCGATGAGTCCCAGGCAAACCGCGAGCGCGACATAGCCGACGAGCCTGCCACCCGGCACCCGATAAGGGCGCGGCATCGCGGGCTCGCGGTGTCTGAGATAAATGAACGACAAGGCTACCAGTGCGTATCCGATCACCACGCCGAAACTGCCTGCATTGATGAGCCACAGCAGCACCGGGCGCCCGAACCAAGGGGCAAGGCAGGTCAGCAGACCCACGGTCAGAATCGCGACATGCGGTGTGCGGTATCGGGGATGCAGCCGGGCAAAGGCCGCTGGCAGCATGCCATCCTCTGCCATCGAATAGAGCAGGCGGCTGGCGCCCACCACAAAGGCATTCCAGGTGGTGATGATGCCCGCCACGCCACCGAGAATGAGCAGGATGCCGGCCCAGCGCCCACCCCAGGCGCTTTCACTGGCGTGCGCCGTCGTCATGCCGGCAGCGGCGCGTGTCTCTGCCGGCAGGGCAAGCCCCACCGCCAGAATCATCGCGCAATAAAACGCCATCCCGCACAGGACGGACACCACGATCACGCGGCCGAGCGCCGCATGGGGCAGGCGAATCTCGGCTGCCGCCTGGGGAATCACGTCAAAACCCATGAACATCATGGGCACCACGATGAGAACCGCCGCCATGCCGGCAAGGCCGCCATCAAAATGCGGGCGCAGGTTCGCCGCCTCCCCATTCAGCAGGGCCCCTGCCAGCACCAGCAGTCCGCACAGCACGATGAACGTGGTCACCGCTTTCTGTACGCGGGATGCCAGCAGCAAGCCCCGCACATTGATGAGACTGATGAGCACCGCGCCGAGTATCCCCGTGGCGACAAAGCTCAGATGGATATCAAAGCCACCCACGGTCCAGAGATAACCGATATCAAGCCCCGGCAGCAGGTGCGACAGGGCATAGGGGAAGGCCACGGTTTCGAAGGCCGCCACCGAGACATAGCCGAGCACGATGGCCCAGGAGCAGATGAACGAAGGCGTGCGTCCCAGTGCACGCAGGCTGTAGACGTGTTCACCCCCGGCTTGCGGCATGGCCGCGGCCAGCTCCGCATAGCACAGCGCGACGAAGATCATGGCGCAGCCGCCGAGCGCAAAGCCGAGCAGCGCACCCAGCGAACCGGCCTGCGTGGTCCACGGCCCGGTCAGCAGCACCCAGCTCCAGCCGATCATCGCGCCGAAGGCGAGTGCCAGCGCATCGCGTCGACCGAGCACCTGCGCCAGTGTGGTCTGGACCATGGTCAACGTTTTTCGGTGAGGCGAGGATTCTTGGGGCCCGACTCTAGCCTTGCGGGATCCCGTCAACAACCCAAGTCCGCGGAGATTCGTTGCTTACGCTCGAGGTGCACCGGCAGCAGCGGGATTCGAGCGTGATCCAAGGCTGTCGCTTTGCCGGCGCCTTGCATAAGATTCGGCCGGTTCAAGTCGTTCGAGGAGCTCTGCATGTCATCCGGTCTTCCCGTACTGCCGCCCGAGGCAATCACCGCCGAGTGGCTGACCGCGGCGCTGGCCGGCCGCGGTATCGAGGCCCGCGTGGCCGGGTTCGACATGGAAACCGTGGGCACGGGTCAGCTCGGTGAGACGCGGCGTTTCCACCTGCGTTATGCGGGCACGCCCCCACCGGAAGCACCGGCCACGGTGGTGGGCAAATTCTCCTCGGCCAACCCGGTGGCTGCCGAGAGCGGACGCACCATGGGCTTCTATCGCGCGGAGGTGATGTTCTACCGTGAACTTGCGCACAAAGCGCGCGCCCGCACGCCCCTGCCCTATGTTGCGGAGATCGACGAGCAAGGCGACTTCGCCCTGTTGTTCGAGGATCTCGCCCCGGCCCAGACCGGAGACCAGTTCCGTGGCTGTCCCCTCGACGAGGCCCGGGCCGCGCTGAAGGAAGCCGCCCTGCTGCATGCCACGTTCTGGAACGATGAGGCCCTCATGCAGCAACCCTGGCTCTACGTGCCGGAAGGTGCGCAGGGCTTCTACACCACGGAGCTCATCGAACGTTCCTGGGATCATGTCCAGAAAAACTATCAGGGCTGGCTCTCACCGGAAGTCACTGCCTGCTGCGATCGCTTCGTCCGCAACCATGCGTTCTGGAATCGCCCAAGACCCTTCCCGAAGACCTTCACCCATTGTGATTTTCGTCCCGACAACATGCTCTTCGGCGGGCCGGATGGGCGCGTTGCGCTGGTGGACTGGCAGACCAGCAACTTCCTCGGCACGGGCATGGACGTGGCGTACTTTCTCGGTGGGTGTTTCGATCGCGAGACCCGCCGCAAGCATGAACGGAATCTGCTCAAGGGCTACCATGATGATCTGCTGGCTCTGGGGGTTAAGGATTATTCTTTCGATCACCTGCTCGATGACTACCGTCATTACAGCTACGCGGTGATCGCGGTGGCGATAGCCGCCACGCTGATCGTCAAGCGCACCGACCGTGGCGACCGCATGCTGATGCACATGACCATCGGTGGTGCCGAGCAGGCGATAGACAACGCGGCACTCGATCTGCTCCCACCCTGATTCACCCTGTTTCTTTCCCGCCCCGATCCAGGAGACGCGCGCATGCGGCTGGCCAAACCCCACCTCGATCTCGGAATGTTCACGGCGGATCTCGACAGCCACCGGCATTTCTGGGGCGAGACTGTAGGCCTCAGACTGGACCATGAACTGCCCTTCGACGAGTTGTGGGTGCAGCACCGCTACGATGCCCATGCCTCCGTCATCAAGGTGAATCACTATCGCCACCCCATGCCTGCGCTGCCGCCCTCGGGCTATGTGGGCCTGACGATTGCGCGCGCCGATGCGCCGGCATGGGTCGGTCAGGCGCCGAGTGGTGAAACCGTGCGGGTGGTGCCGCCGGGTACCGATGGTGTGGAGCGCATCGGAATAACCGTGCGCACGCCGGAGCCTGCGCGAATGATGGATTTCTATCTGGGGGCGCTGGAGTTTGAGGAAGCGGCGCCCGATGTTGCCCGCTGCGGCGACACTCTGCTGTGGGTGGAGAAAGGACCAGGTGGCAGTACCACGCCCGATTTCATCGGCCCCGGCTTTCGTTACCTCACCGTGCAGATCTTCGATGCCGATGCCGAAATCGCGGCGATCATCGGCCGTGGAGGACGGCTTGGACGTGCGGCGGTGAATTTTGGCAGCATCGCCCGCTATGGCTTCGTGCTCGATCCGGACGGCAACTGGATCGAGATGTCGGCGCGCGCGTCGCTCACTGGCATGGCGCCCCCTCGCTGATGTTCCTCCACCAACGCGGCGGCGCGCGTTTCTCGCTGGAGGGCCTCTTGCACGCACTGGTGCACCTGTTCGGGCGTTTCGCCTTGTCGCGCCGGTATCGCGTGCGCGTACTTGGCACCCACCACCTCCCGAAGACCGGTGGCGTGCTGCTGCTTGGCAACCACATTTCCTGGATCGACTGGGCGGTGCTTCAAATGGCCTGTCCGCGCCCGATTCGATTCGTGATGGAGCGGGCACTGTTCGAGCGCTGGTACCTGCGCTGGTTCCTGAACAGCTTCGGTGTCATCCCGATCAGCGGGGCCGGCAGCCGATCCGCACTCGATGAAGTCCGCAAATGCCTGAATGCCGGTCAGGTCGTTGCCATGTTCCCGGAGGGTGCGATCAGTCGCACCGGGCATCTGGGCGAATTCCGCCGCGGTTACGAGCAGGCGGTGACGGATGCCCAGGGGATCATCATTCCCTTCTATCTGCGCGGGTTGTGGGGCAGTTCATTCTCCCGTGCCAGCGCCCATCTGCAGTCCCTGCGACGCAGTGTGCTGAGACGTGATCTCGTGGTGGCCTTTGGTGGCACCCTGCCGTTGTCCACGCCGGCCGAGGCGCTCAAGCGTCGCGTGTTCGAACTCTCAATCCAGTCTTGGGACGATTACACGCGCACCCTAGAGACCATCCCGGAAGCCTTTCTCGCCACGGCCAAGCGCATGAAGGGCGACATGATGCTGGCCGATACCGTGTCCGGCCCGCTGTCCGCTTGGCGGGCGCTCACCGGTGCGCTAATCCTGCGGGGTTTCATTCGTCGCCATGGCAAGGGTCAGAACATCGGTCTGCTACTGCCCACCAGCAACGGCGGCACGCTCGCCAATCTCGGCGCGCTGCTGTGTGGCCGTACGGTCGTCAATCTCAATTACACCGCAAGCGTGGAGGCCGTGCAGGCGGCCCTGCGCAAGGCGGATATAGAAACGGTATTCACTTCCAGTCGTTTCCTCGAGCGGCTGGTGCAGCGTGGTGTCGATCCGCAGGCACTCACGGCCGGTGTGGAAGTGCTGGAACTCGAGAAGCTCGCCAAGGGCGTGACGCCACTGCGTCGTCTGCTGACCCTCTTGCAGGCGGTGCTCCTGCCGCGCTGGATGCTGCGGGTGTTGTATTGCGCGCGGGTTTCTCTCGAAAGCCCAGCAGCCATCATGTTCTCCAGTGGCAGCGAGGGTGAGCCCAAGGGAATTGTGCTGTCCCATCGCAACATCATGGGCAACATCAAGCAGATCGTGGACATGCTCAACGTGGAGCAGCACGACGTGGTGCTCGCATCCCTGCCACAGTTCCACGCCTTTGGCCTCACCGGCTCGACCCTGATGCCGATGGTGGAAGGCATACCCGCGGTGTGCCATCCGGATCCCACGGATGCGGTGGCGATCGGCAAGGTGGTGGCCGAATACCAGGTCACGGTGCTGATGGGCACGTCCACTTTCCTGCGGCTCTATGCACGCAGTCCGCGCGTGCATCCGCTGATGTTTGCCTCATTGCGCATTGTGGTGTCCGGCGCGGAGAAGCTCGCGCCCGATGTGCGGGAATCCTTCAAACTCAAATTCAACAAGGACATCTACGAAGGCTACGGGGCCACCGAGACCACGCCGGTGGCGAGTGTGAACATTCCCGATCAGTTGGATCCCACCTGGTGGACCGTGCAGCTCGGCAACAAGCCGGGCACGGTAGGCATGCCGCTGCCGGGATCAAGCTTCCGCATCGTGGATCCCGAGACGCTGGAGGAGCTGCCTACCGGCGAGGATGGGCTGATCCTCATCGGTGGTACGCAGGTGATGCTTGGTTATCTGAAGGATCCCGAGCGAACCGCCCAAGTGATCGTGGAACGGGATGGGCTGCGCTGGTACCGCAGCGGCGACAAGGGACATCTGGACGAGGACGGCTTCCTCACCATCGTCGACCGCTACTCGCGCTTCGCCAAGCTGAGCGGCGAGATGGTGAGCCTGTCTGTTGTCGAGGCGCAGATCCGCGCCGTGCGCGGCAACCCCGAGCTCGATGTCTGTGCACTGAGCGTGCCGGAGCCGCGCAAGGGGGAGCAGATCATCCTGCTGGCGGCAGGTGCAGGCCTCGATCTCCATACCTTGCGCAAGGAGCTGCTGGAGTCCGGGGTGAGTCCCTTGACCATCCCGCATGAAATCCTGGAGGTGGAGGCCATTCCCAAGCTCGGCAGCGGCAAGACCGATTTCGGTGCCGCAAGAGCGCTGGCCGACCGCTTGCTAGCAGAGGCATGAGGCCGAAAACGCCCTGAAAGAAGGCGACCGCAGCCTTTGCGCTCGATACTGGTGCAAATCAGCAATTCCTGAACCGAGGCTTTGGGGCCCTTCCGTCCAGACCCCCACCAGAAAAAAACCTGCCTGAAACCAAGGTGGGCCCGGAATGCCTTGCTTTGGCGCGCATGCACCGTCTTTCGTCACGCTTTCGCACGTCAGTGGTGCGTTTCTTGCTATCCCGGAAACACCACAAAGACAAACTCGGGGGAGTCGGATGGAAGCGTTACAGACAGGCAGTGATGTGTTGTTCATCCTGCTCGGGGCCATCATGGTGTTGGCCATGCATTCGGGCTTTGCCTTTCTCGAGGTGGGCACGGTCCGTCGCAAGAACCAGGTCAATGCGCTGGTCAAGATCCTGTGCGATTTCGCGGTCTCCACCATTGCCTATTTCTTCGTCGGCTATCTCGTGGCCTACGGGGTGGATTTCTTCCGGGGTGCGGCCGAGCTCAACCTGCGCGGCGGCTATGACCTCGTGAAATTCTTCTTCCTGCTCACGTTTGCTGCCGCCATCCCTGCGATCATCTCCGGCGGGATTGCCGAGCGGGCCCGCTTCCATCCGCAACTCGCGGCCACCGCGCTGGTCGTGGCTTTCGTGTATCCCTTCTTCGAGGGCATCACCTGGAATGGCAATTTCGGCGTGCAGGCTTGGCTGAAGGAAAGCTTTGGCGCTCCCTTCCATGACTTCGCCGGTTCCGTGGTGGTGCATGCCATGGGTGGCTGGCTCGCGCTGGTTGCGGTGGTCATGCTGGGCGCACGCCATGGTCGTTATCACAAGGATGGCGGTATCGCAGCGGCGCACCCGCCATCCAGCATTCCTTTTCTCGCCCTGGGCGCCTGGATCCTCACGGTCGGCTGGTTCGGTTTCAACGTGATGTCGGCACAGACCGTCGCCGCAGTGAGCGGATTGGTGGCGGCCAACTCGCTGATGGCCATGGTGGGCGGCATCCTCACGGCCCTGTTCGTGGGCCGCAATGATCCGGGCTTCGTGCACAACGGGCCCTTGGCCGGACTGGTGGCAGTCTGCGCCGGATCGGATGTGATGCATCCGCTTGGCGCGCTCGTCACCGGTGGCGTGGCGGGCGCCCTGTTCGTCTGGCTGTTCACCCTTACCCAGAATCGCTGGCGCATCGACGACGTGCTGGGCGTATGGCCTTTGCACGGACTGTGCGGCGCCTGGGGCGGACTGGCGGCCGGGATTTTCGGTCAGGAGGCGCTGGGCGGTCTCGGTGGCATCAGCATGATGTCGCAGGTGATCGGCACCGGCCTCGGCATACTCATCGCACTCGCTGGCGGTTTCCTCGGTCTACGGGGTCTCAAGCGCGTGGTGGGCCTTCGCCTGTCGCAGGAGGAGGAGTATCGCGGTGCCGACCTTTCGATCCACAAGATAGCGGCGTCACCCAGCTACGGCGAGTGATGCGGCTGTGACTGTGTCCGGATCTCCCAGCCCGCCATCAGGGTGACGGTGCGGAGATCCGGGAGAGACCTCCGGTGGCGAAGCCCGCCACCAACCTCGCCAAGGCCGGATAGTCCAGTGGACCCTCGTCCCTGAACCAGGTGAACAGCCAGTTGATCATGCCGAACAACAGCATGCTGAGCGGCTTCTCGAGCTTGCGCGCCCCAAGCTCCGGCCAGTCGGCAGCGATAGCCTGCGCGAAAGCTGCAACGACCTGACGCTCCTTCTGCCGGATTCGTGCCTGATCGTCCTCATCGAGATACTTGAGATCCTGCACCAGCACCTGATGGTGCGCGCGGGCGCTCGCATACTCCTCGACGAAACGTCGCACCAGATGTTCCAGCCGGTGAGCTGAGGAACGGTGACCCGCAGCCGCGAGGCTTTCCTCTTCCGCGACCAGCGCCACGAGGCGGTCAATGTGGCCTTCCGCAATCGCCACCAGCAGCTGGTATTTGTCTTCGTAGTAGTGATACAGCAGCGCCTTGGAGACGCCGGCAGCGTGGGCAAGATCGAGCATCGACGTGCCCTGGAATCCGCGCGCCGCGAACAATGCCGCGGCATGTTGCAGGATGCTGTCCTGCTGTTCGCCATAGCGGGCAGCGCGACCGCGGGGCATGGGTCAGCGTGCGTCGAAGGAAATGACGACGCGCTCGCTCACGGGATGTGCCTGGCAGGTGAGCACGATGCCGGCCTTGAGATCACTTTCAAGCAGCGCATAGTTGCGCGACATCTTCACTTCCCCTTCCATCACCCTCGCGCGGCAGGTGGCGCACACCCCGGTTCTGCAGGAGAAGGGCAGATCCATGCCGGCGCTCCGGGCGGCATCCAGAATGGAAAGGCTGGGGTCAGCCAAGGTCAGTTCGCGCTGCACGCCATCCAGGATCACGACCACGCGCGCGCCCTCTGGCGTCGCGATCTCGGTCGTCGACCCACCATCTGCCACCGGCGCGCCGAAGCGCTCCACATGCAGCCGGTCTTCCGCCATTCCGGCCTCATGCAGCACTGCACAGCATTCTTCCAGCACCGCATGCGGCCCGCACAGAAGCACTTCGTCCACCGATTCGGGCGGCACGAGCCGGGCCAGGAACTCGCGCAGCTTGGCGCCATCCAGACGGCCGTGATGCAGCGGGATCTCCTGTGGTTCGCGCGAGAACGTGCAATGGAGCGCGAAGCGTCCCAGAAAGCGATTCTTCAGATCTTCGAGATCCTCGCGAAACATCATGCTCGCGAGGTTGCGGTTGCCATAGAGCAGGGTCACGCGATTGCGGGAATCCTCTGCAAGCGCCTGCCGCGCGATGGACAGGAGCGGTGTGATGCCACTGCCCACCGCAATGAGCAGAAGATGGCGGCCCGTGCCCGTCGCGGGCAAGAGACCGAACTGCCCATCCGGCGGCATCACTTCGACAGATGTACCCGCCTGCACGTCACGGTTGAGCCACGGTGACAGCACGCCTCCTTTGATCTCGCGCACACCGATGCGCAAGAAGCCTTCGCAGGGGGCCGAGCACAGCGAATAGCTGCGTCGTTGATCTTCTGCATCGCCCGGCCGCCGCACGGTGAGGTACTGGCCAGCGTGAAACTGGAACAGAGGAACGAGTTCCGGCGGCACGGCAAGCGTGAGACTGACCGCATCGTCGGTTTCGCGGGAAACCTGCGCGATCTGCAAGGTGTGGAAGGAAGGCAGTGACATGGCTTTCAAAGAGGCTTGAAGTAATCAAAGGGTTCGCGGCAGTGCTGGCAGCGGTGGAGCGCCTTGCAGGGCGTGGCGCCGAAGGCAGAGATCTGTTCGGTCCGGTGGCTGCCGCAGCGTGGGCAGGCCGGTCGGAACTGCAGGGCCCGCGGCAGATTGCCGGCAATGGTGCAGGGAGGCGTGATGCCGAAGCGTTGCAGCGCCTCGCGGCCTGCCGCCGTGATCCAGTCCGTGGTCCAGGCCGGGGCGATACGCAACTCGACTCGCAGGTCCGCCACGCCCGCGGCTTTCAGCACGCGCACTATCTCCTGACGAATGGCCTCCGTGGCGGGACAGCCGGCATACGTGGGCGTGATGACCACGGCGGCGCTGCGTGTGGCGGGCTCGCTGTGGGCTTCACGCACGATGCCAAGATCCACCAGTGACACGGCTGGAATCTCCGGGTCCGGGATTGCTTGCAGCAAGGTCCAGAGACCTTCCTCGCTGCCGTCCCACGGCGCCGGAACTTGCTCGATGGCACCGAAGGCCGCGAAGAAATCCTGCGGCAGGGGTGCCCCTGTGCTCACCAGCGCGCCCCGGGATGGGCACGCGCCAGCGCCTGCATCTCGCTCAGCAGATAACCCATGGCTTCCGAGTGCCTGCCCTGACGGCCTGTTGCCAGAAACGGAGTGGGCGCGGGAACCGTCAGGGTCGCGCTGTGCAGCGTTGCGTTGGTGTTCGCGGTCCAGATTTCGGCAATACGGTCGAGGCCGGGCGCGAGCCCGGTGTCCATTGCCGCCGTTTCCACCGCATCCAGGTGAAATAGTTCGCTGGTGTACGGCCACAGATAGTCGAGCGCTGTCTGCATGCGACGATGGGACTCCTCAGTGCCATCGCCGAGACGCACCACCCAGTTGCCCAGATGTTCCTGGTGATAGCGGCTTTCCTTCACGCTTTTGGCTCCAATGGCCGCGAGCGCCGTATCGCGCGATTTTGCCAGTGTCCCCCACACCAGACACTGCCAGCTCACATAGGCCCAGGCGCGCAGCACGCTCTGGCCGAAATCCCCGTTCGGCAGCTCGACCAGTGTGGGATTGCGGAACTCGGACTCATCGCGCCAGTAGGCGAAAGCATCCTCGTCGCGGCCCTGGCCTTCCAGCGCACCGGCATGGCTGTAGAGCAGGCGCGCCTGGCCCAACAAATCGAGCGCGATATTGGTGAAGGCTATGTCCTCTTCCAGCACCGGGCCGTGGCCACACCATTCGCTGAGGCGTTGGGACAGCACCAGCGAGCCGTCGGCCAAGCGCAGCACCCAAGCGGCGTGCTGCGGGCCCAGTGGCTTCAGGTCGATCGTCGATTCATGCGTCGCGGCGGGAGTGTTCATGGCATCAGATATGGTTCACGTCATCCGGCAACTGGTAGAAGGTGGGATGTCTGTAGACCTTGTCTTCCATGGGGTCGAAGAGCTCGGCTTTCTGGCCCGGATCGGAGGCGATGATCTGATCCGCGCGCACCACCCAGATCGAGACACCCTCCTGGCGCCGCGTGTAGACATCGCGTGCCGCCTGCAGGGCCAGTGCACCATCAGGCGCATGCACGCTGCCACAGTGCTTGTGATCGAGTCCGGCCCGGCTGCGGATGAAAACTTCCCACAGAGGCCATTCATTGCGTGTGCTCATGGTGATTCCTCAGGCAGCGACTGAACGGGTGGCTTGCTTGTTGGCATGGGCGAGTGCCGCCTCACGCACCCAGGCGCCGTCGTCCCAGGCTTGCACACGCGCGGCAAGGCGTTCCTTGTTGAGGGGGCCATGCCCGTTCACGACATTCCAGAATTCCTGCCAGTTGATGGCACCAAAATCATGATGCCCGTGTTCGGCATTCCACTTCAGATCGGGATCCGGCAGGGTCACGCCCAGTACGCGCGCCTGCTCCACGATCGCATCGACGAATTTCTGTCGCAGCTCGTCATTGGACAGCCGTTTGATGCCCCACTTGGCGGACTGCTCGGAGTGCTGGGAATCCTTGTCTTCCGGGCCGAACATCATGAGCACCGGCCACCACCAGCGATTGACGGCTTCCTGCACCATGGCGCGCTGCGCCTCCGTGCCCTGCATCATGGCGTGCAGCAGGTCGAAGCCCTGGCGCTGGTGGAAGGATTCCTCGCGGCAGATGCGGATCATCGCGCGGGCATAGGGGCCGTAGGAGCAACGGCACAGGGGCACCTGGTTCATGATCGCCGCGCCATCCACCAGCCAGCCGATCACACCGATATCGGCCCAGGTTGGTGTTGGATAGTTGAAGATCGAGGAATATTTCGCGCGCCCGCTGTGCAAGGCTTCAATCATCTCGTCGCGTGAGGTGCCGAGTGTCTCCGCGGCTGCGTAGAGATAAAGCCCATGCCCGCCTTCATCCTGGATTTTCGCGAGCAGGATGGCCTTGCGCTTGAGACTCGGCGCACGGGTCACCCAGTTGCCCTCGGGCAGCATGCCCACGATTTCCGAGTGCGCATGCTGGCTTATCTGCCGCACCAGCGTCTTGCGGTACTGCTCGGGCATCCAGTCCTTGGCTTCGATGAAATCACCTTGTGCACAGCGCGCATCAAAGTCTGCGCTGGCCGTGCCTTGTTCGATTGACTGGAGCGGGGCTTTGTTGCCCTCCGGGATGTCCATTGCCTGGGTATACATGGAAAGACTCCTGCTGCCTGCCGGAAAGAATGAAAAATTATCGGGGGCGTCGGTCGAACACGCGCACCGCCTTGCCCACCAGCACCCGCTCTATCGCGTGCGGATGCAAGACCTCGACTTCCGCCGACACCCCGATGAGGGTCTTGATCTGGTGGGTGACGTGGTGCGCGATGGCCTGCCGTGTTTCGGGTGAGAGTTCCGTGCGCGCTTCCACCTTGATGCTCAGGTGATCGAGGTGCCCTTCCTTGTCCACGAAGATCTGGTAGTGGGGCGCGAGTGCCTCGGTGGCGCAGACGATCTCCTCGATCTGGGTGGGAAACACGTTCACGCCGCGAATGATGAGCATGTCATCCGAGCGACCGGTGATCTTGCCGATGCGCCGCATGCTGCGCGCCGTGGGCGGCAGCAGCCGCGTGAGATCCCGTGTGCGGTAGCGGATCACCGGGAAGGCCTGCTTGGTGAGCGAAGTGATGACGAGTTCCCCGGGTTCACCGTCCGGCAGTACCGCGCCGGTCACCGGATCGATGATTTCGGGATAAAAGTGATCTTCCCAGATCACCGGCCCATCCTTGCTCTCGATGCACTCACAGGCCACGCCCGGACCCATGACTTCGGACAGACCGAAGATGTCGATCGCATCCATGCCGGTGCGCGCCTCGATCTCGTTGCGCATGGCTTCGGTCCAGGGTTCTGCCCCGAAGATGCCGACCTTGAGTGAGCTGCCTGCAGGGTCGAGGCCGGCCCGCGCCATGGCATCGATCAAGGTGAGCATGTAGGAGGGCGTGACCAGGATGACATCGGGCTTGAAGTCCGCGATCAGCTGCAGCTGTTTCTCTGTCTGCCCGCCCGACATGGGGATCACCGTGCAGCCGAGACGCTCCGCGCCGTAGTGGGCACCGAGTCCGCCGGTAAAGAGGCCGTAACCGTAGGCCACGTGCACGATGTCGCCCTTGCGCCCACCGGCCGCGTGGATCGAGCGGGCCATGAGATCCGACCAGGTTTCGATGTCCTGCGCGGTATAGCCCACCACCGTTGGTTTGCCGGTGGTGCCGCTGGAAGCATGCACGCGAACCACCTCTTCACGCGGCACGGCGAACAGGCCGAAAGGGTAGTTGTTGCGCAGGTCGCCCTTGGTGGTGAAGGGAAAGCGGGCAAGGTCGGTGAGTGTGCGCAGCTCGTCCGGATGCACGCCGGCGGCATCGAAGGCACTGCGGTAATGCGGCACATTGCGGTAGACGTGGGCGAGGGTTTCGCGCAGACGGGTCACCTGCAGGTGCGTGAGTTCATCCCGGCTCGCGGTTTCGATGGCGTGCAGGCCGCCCTTGTGGTGTGCGCGCGGTCCGGCCATGTTCAGGTGCCTCCCACGGGCTTGCCGGCCAGTCGCTGTACGCGCCCGCGCATCACGGCGATGAGCCGTCCGTCCGCGGCCGTGATGGTGGCGTCGTAGAGGCCGGTGCGTCGGGTGCGGGAGAGCTCGCGAACTTCCGTGGAGAGGATCTCCCCTTCGCGGGCGGAGGCCACGAAGTCCATGCCGAGGTTGGTGGCGACCGCCATCTCGCCATGACTGTTGGAAGCAAAGGCCATGGCGGTGTCGGCGAAGGTGGTGAGCATGCCGCCGTGGATGATGCCGAAACCGTTCAGCATGTCCCGTCGTACCTGCATTTCCGCCCGGCAATACCCGGCGCGAACCTCGACCAGACGGATCCCCAGCGCCTGGCTCGCGTAATCATCGCGCCACAGGATCTCGCGTGTGCGATCCACGGTGGTTTGGGACGTCTCCGGAAGAGTAGCGGCAGGGGGCATGGGGAACCTGGAACATAATTGACCGTGCGGTCAATTATGTAGAGTCACGCCATCCGGGTGCAAGCCTCTAGTCCGGAAACCAGTGCAGCGGGGGTTCGTCCAGTGCGGCCAGCTGTTCGCGGAGCGTCAGGACATGGTCCTGCCACCAGCGCTGGCCGTTGAACCAGGGGAAATGCAGGGGGAAGGCCGGGTCGTTCCAGCGTCGGGCCAGCCAGGCGGCGTAGTGCAGGAGGCGCAGGCTGCGCAGCGCTTCGATGAGCCCCAGCTCGGCGGGTTCGAAGGGGCAGAAAACGGTATAGCCGCGCAGTACGGCGGCGAGCTGCGCTTCTCGCTCCTCGCGATCTCCGGCCATCAGCATCCACAGATCCTGGATGGCGGGGCCGGTCATGCAGTCATCCAGATCCACGAAGTGCGGGCCGGCCGGTGTCCACAGGATATTGCCCGGGTGGCAGTCACCATGCAGGCGCAGAGTCGCTACCGGGCCCACCCATTCAAGAGCCTGCTCGACGCGCTCCAGCAGCTGATCCGCCACGCTGTCGTAGGCGGGCCTCAGATCCTGCGGGATGAAATCCTGCTGCTTCAGCCAGCCCACGGGTTCGCGCCCGAACCGGGCCACCGTCAGGCCGGGTCTCGCCTTGAAACGGCGGGCCCGTCCCACGGCATGGATGCGCCCGATGAAGCGCCCGGTCCATTCCAGCACGTCCAGTCGATCCAGTTCGGGGGTGCGTCCCGGCCGGTTCGGGAACAGTGCAAAACGCAACGCCTCATCCCAACGTAGGCAGCTGCCGCCCGCCTCTGGCAGCGGGGCGACCACCGGCACCTCGGCGTCCTCGAGTTCCAGGGCGAAGGCATGCTCCTCGGCGATCGCCGCATCCTCCCAACGCCCCGGCCGGTAGAACTTGGCAATCAGGGCATCGCCCGTCTCCAGCCCTACCCGGTAGACCCGGTTCTCATAGCTGTTGAGCGCGAGCAGACGACCATCGACCACCTGGCCCGTGCGCTCCACGGCATCGAGCACCCGATCCGGCGAGAGGCTGGCGAACGGGGCTTCCGCCGTGGCGACAGGTGCCGCCTCGTCTGTCGTGGGTGTATCGGGATCGGTCACCGGGCGTCAGCGCTTGCGGGCAACCAGCGGCACGAGGCAGTCGGCGAGGAAATCCACCAGCGCCCACACGACCAGCGAGGCAATCAGCCCGTTGCGGCCGTAGTCCCGGTAGAGAGCATTCATCGCCAGCAGCCAGACCACCATCTCGACAGACAGGATGGGCATGCGCCAGGCCGGGTGTGTGCCGACCGCCGCCTGGCAGCGTGCACAGCGCACCCGCCAGAACATGAGTCGCAACACGTTGATGGTCTTGGCGCCGCAGGTCGGGCAACTCCGGCACAGGGGATTGTTCACGTCGCGGGCCTGCGCAGCAGGGCGAGTGCGAGGACAACCACCCACAGATTGAGGGCGACGCCGGCCAGGCGTTGCAGCAGGCCCTGCCAGTCTTCATGCACGGACATCAGCACCAGACACACCAGACCCCAGGTGCACGCTCCAATGCACCAGACGAGCAGATGACCGAGGCCCGCATGGCGGGTGCCGGTTGCGCCCCAGGCGATGGCCGACAGCATCATCAGCAGGTAGCCGGCCGCGGCCCACTGGCGATGAGCCAACTGTTCGGCGGATTCGGGCGCGGGCAGGCAGCCCGGATCGCACTGATAGACACCGGCCGCGATGCGCGCGAGCGCCGCGGCTGCCAGCAGGGCGCCGGCGACCCAGGCCCATACGTCACGGCGGAGGGTCCAGGTGGCCGCCGCGGTAAACCAGAGATAGAGCAGACCGGTGAGGACGAAGCCGCCGCCCACCATGAAACCGGCAGCCGGGCTTTCCCGCGCCGCGAGCTCGGAGATGAAATCGGTTTTCAGGGAATGCCCATCAACCAGGCTTGCCCCGAAGAAGATGAGCAATATCCACCACAGCGGGGCGGCCAGCCCGGCAAGGAGGCCGCCCCGGATCAGCAAGGTCGATGACGTCACGCGCAGATGGGTCTCAGAAATTGCCCTTGTGCTGCACGCCGTCCACCGGCAGGGTCACGCCGGACACCCAGCTCGCTTGCTGCGAGGCGAGGAAGACGATGGCATTTGCCACTTCTTCCGGGCGACCCATGCGACCAAACGGAATGGTGCTCACCACCATGTCATAGAAGGCCTTGTTGCCCTTGTGGATGCCATCCCAGAAGCCATCCGGAAAGTCGATGGAGCCGGGGGCCACGCAATTCACACGAATGCCCTGCGGTGCCAGTTCCATCGCCATGCTCTTGGAATAGCTGATGAGCGCGGCTTTCACTGCGGCGTAGGCTGCGACACCGGGCAGGCTCGCCTCCATGCCGGAAATCGAACTGATGTTGATGATGGCACCACCACCTTGGGCCACGAGCCAGGGCGTGACCTGCTTGGTGGCGCGCACGGGGGCGAGCATGTCCACGGCGACGCTGGCGGCCCAGCCGGCCTCATCGTCGGTCACGCCGAAACCGGAGGGATTGTTGATGAGCACATCCACCCGACCGAGGGCGGCATGAGCACCGTCCATGAAGGCCTTCAACGCGGCGGCATCGCCCACATCGCAGCTGGCGGCGTGCACTTTCACTCCCGAGGCAGCGAGTTCCGCACGGGTTTTCTCCAGGGCCTCCGCACCTCGGGCGCAGATGGCGAGATTCGCGCCCTCGGCGGCGAAGGCGTGCGCGGTGGCGCGACCTATGCCCTTGCTGGCGCCGGTGATGATGACGCCCTTGCCTTTGAGTCCAAGATCCATCGCACGCTCCCCTCGGTGTTGTTATCAGGTTGAGCGCGCCATTCTAGCGGGCCGCGCCGCCGTTTGGGGCGCTCAGGGCATCATGCCGGCTCCGAAGAGATGGCCAATGGCCCAGGTTGCGAAGCCGGCTCCCGCACCGATCAACACCATGCGCAGACCGCTCCACAGGGCGTTCCGTCCCGTGAAGAGACTGAGCACTGCGCCGATGAGGAAAAGGCTCACCAGGGTGAGGCCGCCGCTCCACAGCACCGGCTGCGCCACTGGCGCAAGCAGCCAGGGCAGCAGTGGCAACAGTGCGCCGACAGCGAAGGCCACGAAGGAGGCGATTGCCGCACCCCAGGGCGAGCCGAGGTCGTCCGGGTTCAGGCCAAGCTCTTCGCGGGCGAGGGTGTCGAGTGCGTGGGCCGGGTTCTTCACCAGTTCGCGCGCAAACTGGCGCGCGGCGTCGAGTTCAAACCCGCGTGCCTGGTAAATGAGTGCAAGCTCTTCCACCTCTTCATCCGGATAGGTGGCGAGTTCGGCGCGTTCCAGTGCAATCTGGCTCTCGAAGACCTCGCGCTGCGAGCGCATGGAGAGATATTCCCCGGCAGCCATCGACAGCGCACCAGCCATGAGTCCGGCAAAGCCGGTGCCGAGCAGGGCCGCGTGATCCATGCCGGCACCCGCCACGCCCATCAACAGACAGGCGTTGGAGACAAGACCATCGTTCACGCCAAACACGGCGGCACGCAGATTGCCGCCCCGCCCGATGCCCCGGTGGCGGGCACCGACCTCCGAGAGCTGGGTGGGCATTGCATGGGTAAGACCGGCATGTGCGTCCAGCGCGGACAAACCCCGTACCTTGAGAGTGGCGAGCACGGGCTTGATCGCACGCGGGCCAATGAGCCTTATGAGCCGCGCCACGACGCGGGCCCGCAGTGAAGGACGGAAGTCCGGCAGTGAGTTGCCGTGCGCGCGCGCCCACAAGGCGGCCTGCGTTTCCGCAGCCTCCGCCAGCGCGCTGAACATACCCGCTATGGCAGGGTTGGCTTCGCCCTCAGCGATGATCCGGTAGAGCCAGGCAGACTGGCATTCCTCATGCCAGCTCTCCAGTGTGTCCGCTCCTTGTGGCTGCTGGGGATCTTCGGGACCTTGTAGCGAAGGGTCGCGAGCGCTCATCGCATGGCGTAGCAGTAGAAGCTGTCATTGAAGAGCGGCGCGTGGATGCGCACGTCCCGGAAACCCAGCTCGCGCAAGGTTGCCGCCAGATTGTCCGGCTCGAAATACACCAGATGATCCGGCGGTCGATAACCGCTCCAGCGTGCTCCCATCAAGCGGCGGTTGAGGCCGCCATGATTGACTGTTTTCAGCAGCAGCATTCCGCCGGGATTCAGCAGGGCATGACACTGGCGCAAGGCCAGTCGCGGATCGTGCAGGTGTTCCAGCAGCGAGACCATGGCGACTACGTCAAAGCGCCTCTCGCCAAAGGGGTAGCTGCAGAAATCCCCCACCAGCACTTCCACGTCCAGCGCCCGCGCATGTTCCGCGAGGTGCGCGGAGATCTCGATTCCGGTGCAGTGATAGCGGTGGCGTGCGGTTGAAAGAAATGCGCCGGCTCCGCAGCCGATATCAAGCACCGTGCTGCCCTCGGGCACGCGGCGCGTGAGCTCGCGCAAAAAGAGCGTGCCTTTGGTTCTGCCGGAGAGTTTGCGCAGCCAGTGTCTGGCGAATGCCGCGAGTCGCTTCAAGGGGCCGCGTCGCTTCTTCTCTTTGCGTTCGACGATGGCGGACTCGGAATAGAAATCAGGGCGCGTGGCCGGTGCGGGATAGGGGTCGATGAAGGCAAACCCGCAGTCTTTGCAGCAGCGGATATCCCAGTCGGAAATCCGGTGCAGGATTGTATGTTTCCCAATGGCACAGAGCGGACAGGTGCTGGCGGGCATGGGTGTGCTTGCGTCGATCATGGCTGGTGAGCGTATCAGGGATGCGTGAAGATTCGCGTGACCGTTTGCTCGGCCTCGGTGCGCCTTGCGCTCAACAGCCTTGCGCACGTGATCTGATTGCGGGCGCGCAGCAGATTGTGCTCGCCGCGCGAGGCAAAGCGCGCCGGATCCCAGCCAAAGTAGCTTTCGTTCAGGGCATCGGCCGCAAAGCGCATGGCGAGTTCGAGCTGGATGGTCACCGTGGCACTGACCACCGCCGCCTTTTCCTCTGGCAGGAGCAGCCCTTCCGCAGCCTCGGCATAGCCTTCCAGCGCGGCGGCAAAGATCTCGAGATCAAATTCCGCCGAGGGAGCATCCTCGGCCTGTCGATTGCACCAGGAACGCAGTGCATCCCCGAGCTCGAACGGCAGTGCCGCAGAGGTCAATGTGTCCAGATCGACCAAACAGCGCGGACTGCCATCGCGCCCGAACAGCAGATTGGAGAGCTTGGGGTCGCCGTGCAGGAAACGCGGCGGCATGGCCGGGAGTGCGGCTTCCTGCGCCAGCGCGGAGAGAATGGCCTCCGCGAGCGCGGTGACTGTCGCGTGCAGGGGATGATCGCTCCGGCGCGCGAGCGTCTCCAGCAGAAAGGCGCGATGCCGCGCCGGCTCATGCACCGCCGGGCGCTGATAGGGCAGTGGGCCCTCGAACTCCCGCAGGGCGGCGTGGAAGCCGCCCAGCATGGCGCCTCCGGTGCGGGCATGGGCGAGATCCGGCAGGGTCGCGTGGCTGACACCATCGACGAAGGTCATCAGACGCCAGACGCCGCCATCGTGCTCCACCCACCATGCCCCATTCCGGGTCGCGATGAGCCGTGGCACGAGATGCCCGCGTGCGGCGAGGTAGTCCGTCACGCAGGCGAAATTCAGGTTCACTTCGCCCGGGAATGAAGGGTGCAGACGCTGCAGGACGAAGGCGGGGCCCTCTGGGCCTGACAGGCGCCAGGTCGAGTTGATGAGCCCGCCCGTCAGGCGGACCGGGTTGAGCAGGGGGATACCGTAGTGCGCCAGGACGGCGGGCAGCGCATCCTCCGCGCTCATGGCGTGCGGCCGGCCAGCTCCTCCTGCAGGCGCGCGATTTCCTGCTTGAGTGTTGCCACCTCGGAGAGTGCGCGGTCCCGCTCATGTTCGAAGCGTGCTGCGTCCGCGGTGGCCTCGAAGGCCGCGTGTTCAGCCCGCTCGGCGCGCGCCAGCGCCGCGCTGCGTTGCTCGCTCAGCTGTTCGTCCGAATGGGCTGCGCCCCAGGTGGAGCGCCACAGATGCTTCAGCACGGAGAAGCTCGGCCAGGTCTCGTCGCCCATGCCATGCTTGCCGCGCAGCTCGGCGAATTCCGCCCGGCGCAGATGTTCGGAGGCTGCTTCATCGAGGAAATCGAACGCGCGGCGACCGAGGTCCTCGGTGACTGCCGCGCGGGCGTCATGGACCGCGCGATGCAGTGCGCGGGCCTCGAAAAAGCCCTCTTCGCCCTCTTCGAAATCCAGTTTCATGTGGTGTGGTCCCGCCCGCGCGCCGCGTGTGTGCTCAGAGTTCCTCGGCGTGCAGGCCGAGTGCGGCGATTGTCGCCTCTTCACCCCGGTGCGTCACTATGCCGGTGACGGCCTTGTCCGATGCCAGATACTGCGCGGCCACGCGTGCCAGATCGTCATGCGTGGTGGCGAGCACCGCGGCCCGGAAGCGCGCGCGAAACTCGCGCGTGCGGCCGTTCTGGGCGCTGTAGAAGGCCTCGATGGCGGCGCCTGCGGGTGAGCGCGGTTTGTCCAGCGAGCGGATGACGCCAAGGATCGATTCTTCCAGTCGCTGGGGGTCGCGATCATTCGCAAACCACGCGAAGGCCCGGTCGAAATCTTCGAGGGTGCCGAGCAGGCGAGGGTCGCGGTAGGAATAGGTGAAGAAGCAACCGCCGTCACCGTCGTAGCTGGCGCCGCTGCCATAGGCGCCACCTTTTTCGCGGATTGCGGGATGCAGGAAACCATCGCCCAGATAACGACCCAGCACCGCGAGTGCGGGTGCATCCGCGTGACCTTCAGGCACTGCGGCCCACGCCTTGGCGCAGAAATTCACTTCTGCATTGGTGAACCAGGCGGTTCCGCTGGCGGCGCTCGCGGCCGGCAGTGAGAAGGTGTCCGCTGACTTCGTCCCGGTGGCTGGTGGCAGGGCGGACAAGCCAGCCATGGCCTGGGTCAAGGCTTCGCTCTCGCCCACAAGCAGCACCTGGGGCGTGGCCTGCAGCAGCTTGTGCCTGAGAACATCGAAGCGCGCCATGACGGCCTCCAGCGCGCGCGGGTCGGCATTCGCCTGATCATCGAGGCGCTGGAGGGACTGAATGAAGCTGGGGCCGTCCCACAGGTCGGCCAGCCATGCGCCGCGCGAAAGGCCGCGGGCCGCCCCATGCATCGCAAGCTGATGGCCGCGATCGCTGATGCCGAGTTCCACATCCGCACGGGCCTGGGCGAGCAGGTCGCGCAGGCGTTCCACTTCATCAAAGCGCACGCCCGAAAGAATTTCGCCAAGCACGTCACCCAGCGCGCCGGTGTGGCGGCTCAGGCCCTTGGCCGAGAGCACCAGCCGACCATGGTGGTGATCGAGGTTCTCCAGCCAGCTGCGGGTGGCAACGCTCGCCCCGAAGTTGCCGAACTGCGCGCGCCGCGCCTGCGTATCCATATAGGATTCGGCACCGCAGCCAAACTCCAGCAGCCACGCGGAGAAGAGTGGCAGCGCTTCCAGCTCTTCGCGCTCCAGCGCGGGCAGGCAATAGATCCACTGCGCCTGCACCACGCCATTGGTGCCGCGGGTATAGGCGTGCACCCGGCGTCCGCCCACCTCGCTCACCTGTCCCTCGACGGGCGGGGTGGCTGCAGGAACATCCGCGAGCGTCACGCGCGGCAGTACATCCGGGTCATCCCGCCGGGCTTGCCGCACCGCCAGCGCTTCTGCCTGCTGCTTCAACGCATCCGCTTCGGCTGGCGCAAGCGTCGCCGCGAGCGCGGCCAGACGTGCGCGCTCGGCCGCCTGCTCGGTCTCACGCTTGTGGACATCGGGCGCCATCACCACACACACGCGGTGAGGATTGTCGAGCAGGAGACGCTGCACCAGATTCGTGAAAAAATCGGGCTTGCGGATATCCGCACGCAGCGCCAAGAGCAGGGCATCGATATCGAGCAAGGCTACGGGATCCGCCTGATACATCGCGCCGGGCAGCATGCGACTCATGAGCTGCAGGCCGTAGGGGTAGTGATCCCCACTGATGTCGCGCTGGGCCATCTCCAGACGATCGAGGGCCGCCTCGATTTGGGTCAGTGGCACTCCATCCCTCGCGAGCCCTTCGAGCAGCGCGAGGATATCGCGCTCCAGGGTCGCGGCATGTTCGGCTTCCGAACCCTCCACTCCACAGGCGAAAGCCAGCTGGCGTGATGAATCATCCAGCCCGCAAAGCTCCGATGGCGCCTTGGCAAGCGGCGTGGTTTCCAGATAGTGGCGCAGCGGTGATGCGCTGTTGTCGAGCAGCACACCGCCAAGCAGGTGTGCTTCAAGTACCCCGCGGGGATGGGTGGTGTCTCCCAGCAGCCAGCCCCACACAATGTGCGTGCTGCCTGCCACATCGTCCGCGCTTTCCACGGCATAGCGACATTCCACGCGGCGCGGCGCGGTCTTCGGTGCCTGGCGCTGGCTGACGATGATCTGGTCGCGCGCAGTGAAATGCGCGAGCGCGAGCGCATCGATTTTCGCCTGATGCTCCAGTACCGGAAAATTGCCATAGGTGAGGAACACCGCCTGGCTCGGATGATAGTGCCGCTGGTGGAAGCGCGTGAGGGCCTCATGTGTGAGGGCCGGGATTTCCGCCGGATCGCCGCCGCTGTTGTAGCGATACGCGGTATCCGGCAGCAAGGCCGATTGCAGGTGCTGCCAGAGCTGCGCTACGGGCGAGCTCATTGCGCCTTTCATCTCGTTGTAAACCACGCCCTTGTAGACGAGGCCCTGCGCGGGATTTTCGGGCGAAGCAAATTCCACGCGACAGCCTTCCTGGGCGAAATCCAGGGGGTCGAGGTTGGGGAAGAACACCGCATCGAGATAAATCGCGAGCAGGTTGTCGAAATCCTTGCGATTGCGGGTGGCGAACGGATACGCCGTGCTGTCGCTGCTCGTGAATGCATTCATGAAAGTGTTCAGCGAACGCCTGAGCATCATGAAGAACGGGTCCCGCACGGGATAGCGTTTGCTTCCGCACAGGGTGGTGTGTTCGAGGATGTGCGCCACGCCGGTCGAGTCTTCGGGAATGGTGGGGAACGCCACCATGAAGCCGTTGTTGTCGTCCTCGCTGGCGAGATGGAAATGCCGCGCGCCAGTGGCGGCGTGGCGCCAGGACTGGACTTCGATGCCGAGGGATTCGATGCGGCGACTGCCTTCGAGGGTGAAACGGGATGTGCTCATGGGTCTCGGTTTGGCCTCACTGGCGACGGGCCTGCTGGATACGCGCAACGGCGTCCGGCAGCAGGCGCAGATTGTTGATTTCCTCATGCGGTGGGCGGTGTTCCACCGGCCAGGCCCGGCCGGTACGGTTCACCCAGACCGCCGCCACCGTGGCGCGATGCGCGCCTTCGATGTCGTAGTAGGGCTCATCGCCCACATGCACGGCAGCCTCGGCCGGCACGCCAGCCCGCTGCAAGGCGGCTTCGAACATTCTCGGATCGGGCTTGCTGGTGCCGGTATCCGCCGGGGCGAGCGAAAACTCGAAGTAATGTGCGACGCCGGCCCGCACCAGGTCCGTGTTGCCGTTGGTCAGACCAACGAGACGGTAGGCCTTGGCAAGCTGGCGCAAAACCTCATCCACTTCGGGGAATAATGTGACCTCGCTGCGCGCCTGCACGAAGGTATTCACCCCCTCCTGAGCCAGATGGGGATCGTAGCCATGCTCTTCAAGCAGTCGGGCAAGCGCGGCCTGCCGGAGCGCCGTGAAGTCGTGGCGCAGGGTGGGGTCCGCCTGCGCCATGGCCCGGCGATAGGCCTGCAGATCCTGCACGCTGTAGTGTGTGGCGATCCGCGGTGCGTGGGTGCTGATCCAGGCGTACTGCACTTCTTCCGCACGCGCCAGCACCGGGCCCGCGTCCCACAGGGTGTCGTCGAGGTCGAGCGTGATGAGTCTGATCACAGAAAGAGTCCATGGTCGGCGGATGGCGCGCGAGGGACGCAGCATAACGCAACCGGAAGGCGAGCGCGGAGGTTAGAATGGCTGCGCTCGGAAATCCGGAGAAACTCCCATGCCTTCCTTCGATATCGTGTCCGAAGTGGACCTGCACGAACTCACCAACGCGGTCGATCAGGCCAACCGCGAAAGCGCCAACCGCTTTGATTTCAAAGGCACGGGCACCAAGGTCGAGCAAGCCGAGCATGTGATGACCATTCGCGCCCAGAACGAATTCCAGGTGAAACAGGTGATGGAAATCCTGCGCCTCAAGATCGCCAAGCGCGGCATAGACCCCACCTGCCTGGAGGACGGCGCGCTCTCGATTGCACTCAACGAAGCCCGCCAGACCCTCACGGCCAAGCACGGGATCGACAAGGATTCCGGCAAGAAGGTGGTGAAATTCATCAAGGACAAGGGGCTCAAGGTCCAGGCCCAGATCCAGGACGAGCAGGTGCGCGTGACCGGCAAGAAGAAAGACGATCTGCAGGAAGTCATCGCCGCGCTGCGGGCGGGCGAGCTGGGACTCCCCCTGCAGTTCACGAATTTCCGCGACTGACGCGAATGGGTGTCGAAGAACATTTCTACACCTGCCCCTATTGCTGGGAGCAGATCTCGAGCCTGCTCGATCTGTCCGCGCCGGAGCAGCGCTATGTGGAGGACTGCGAAGTCTGCTGCCGGCCGATAGAGCTCGCCTTCAGCGTGGAGGATGGGGTGCTCGGCGACTTTTCCGCCCAGACCCTGGATGCCTGAGGCCGGGTGCACGGATGTTCAACGGCCTTTTGCTGCTCGTGCTGGTGGGGGCGCTGCTCGGCCTCTGGCAATGGAGCGTGAAGGGACGCGAGCAGGTGCTGGCGATTTCCCGTGAAGTCTGTCGTGACCTGCACATGCAGCGTCTGGATGACTCGGTCGCCCTGAACGGCATGCGCTTGGTGCGTTCCCCGCACTGGGCGCTCGAGCGGCGTTACGAATTCGAATTCAGTGCCGACGGCGCTGATCGCTGCAAGGGCCAGGTGTTCCAGTCAGGCCTGTCCCTGCAGCGTGTGAGACTGGAAATGCCCTCAGGCCCACTCATCATCGAGGTGGGTGGGCGGCGCAGATCCTGAACTGTGGCCCTGAACTGTGGCCCTGAACTCCGGCCCTGACTGCAGGCCCCAGACGAAGGCCCCAATCAGTGATCTCGGGCAATGCTCCCGTGCAAAGACCTCGGGCAGAGACCGACGCTCAACGCTCCCTGAAATGCTCTTCCACTTCCGAGAGCAGTGCCTTGTCGTGCTCTTTCAGGGCGGCGCGAGCCGCTGTTTCCCGGGCGCGATGCTCGGCCATGGCGCGCTGCCTTGCCTGCGCCGCGAGCGCGCTGGCTGAGGGCCGTGGCAGGGCCGGCCCACCATCGAACGTGATCTCGAGCTCGTCGGACGCATTGCCGGGCGCGACGGGAATGGGTGCGGATTTGCCCGTGATGACTGCCGAACCGGTCGCGCGGGTTGCTTCCTGCCGACGCAGGACGGGGGCAGGCTCCCGCGGTGCCAGCACGGCCAGCGCCGCGCGCAGGGCGTCGTTCTCTTTCTCCAGTTCCTGTATCCGACGTCGCAGGGCATGGACTTCCTCGCTGGCCCTGGATACCTGTGCGGACCCCTCGGTCGGCGGAGACGGTCGGTCGAGAGGTGTGTTGCGCTGTGAAACCGGAACGTGCGCCGAACTTGCGGCGGGTACCACGCCATCCGGTGCTTCTGCAGCCGGCGGCTCCAAGGCGAGATCAAAGAATTCATGCGCCTCCAGGCGCGCGGCTTCCTCGTCCAGCGACAACACGGCGTCGTCTGCCGGCAGCGCAGCCTCGGCCATCGGTCTGCCGGGTGCACCTGCTGCAGGAACGCTGGTCGTGCGGGTTGCGGGTAGGCCAGCCAGCCCACCCTCCAATACATAGGCCTCGATGCCGCGCTCTGCCAGCAGGAAGGCCCCTGCCGTGCTGAGCCGGCCGTCATCACAGCACACGATGCAGGGCTTGTTTCGCTCCAGTTTCTGCAGCTGCACCCTGAGCGTACCGAGGGGCATCACCAGACTGTCGCGCAAGGGCGCTTCCGCCGCCCGCGCAGGATCGCGCACATCCAGCCACACCGCGCCCCGCTGTTCGGCCAGCTGCAAGGCCTGATCAAAACTCACCGCGTGCACCAAGGGCTGTTTCACGAAGCGCTCGAAATCGGCGCGCGCCAGACGCATCAATCGGCCTTCACTCAACATGGCGACGGTGGCGTTGCGAGCCGAGCCCGTGAGCAGCGCTTCCTCACCGAAGGCCTCTCCTGGGCCAAGGATTGCGAGTTGCTGCCGGTCACTGCGGGGTGAGGGCTGACGACTCACCAGGCAGCGGCCGCGCTGGATGATGTAGTAGTCATCCGCACCCTCGCCCTCGCGAATGACCACCGCGCCGGACGCCAGATCGACCGGCGTGAGGGCGCTGAAGAGCGCGCGGACATGCTCGGGTGACATGTGATTGAAGGGCGGGCTTTGCAGCAATTTGCCAATCCAGTCGTGGGAGTCCAAATCGATAGCGGCTGGGGATTCATCAACTTGAGCGGACACACCCATTTCCGCCGCCAGCAGGCTGTCGAGCAGCGCTCGCGGGCAGCGCATGAGATGCACGCCGGTCACACTGCGGGCAGACAGCCGGTGCGGATGCGAAAGAGACAACGCCTGCAGGGATTCCGGGGTGCCTTACGCAACCGTTGCGATGGTTCGCTCCCCGTGGCGGAGCTCCACCGCGCCACCCAGCATGTACCAGCAAAAGGGATTGGCCTCGCCAGCTGTGAACACTGCAGCGCCGGGGGGCAGGTCGATGATTTCCGCGCTCCCCAGCAATGTCGCGAGGCGCTCGGGGGACAGGCTGTTCAAGGGTATCAGCTGCCGCATCCGTGCGGTCTGCGTGTCACTCGCGGGCGTCCCTGTGCTCATGAATACCCCGTGCGGGCGATGGATGACCGATCAGAGCGCTGCCATCGTGTTTCCGTCAAGCACTGCGCGAGCGCTGACTCCGGGGATTGTGCGTAGAATCGACGGGGAACAGGCGTTCCCGAGCGGGCGCCGCAAGGGGGTGCGGGTGAGTGATGAGCGGGGGAAATCGCTGGAGCGCCGGCTCCACGAACTGCAGGTGGAGCATCGCGATCTGGATGAGGTGGTGTCCCGCCTCGCGGCCGGAATAGAGGCCGATGAGCTCCTCATCAAGCGCCTGAAAAAACGCAAGCTGCAGCTGAAGGATCAGATTGAGCGCTTGCGCAGCCTGCTGATCCCCGATCTCGACGCCTGAATCCGCGGCACGCTCAGGCGCGCGCGAGCGGGGGCACGTAGCGGTAGGCAGGCCCTGCCAGATATCGCAGCCGTTCGGCGTAGAAAGCATCAATCTGTCTGCGGGCCTTGGGGCGCAGTTCCAGGAACTGGAAACCCATCAGGCAGCTCGCCGCGGCAGTCGTCGCCACGTGCAGCAAACGCACGCAGGCCGAGAGGGTCTGGTGGCCCTCCGCCAGCGGCAACACCATGGTCGCCTGCAGCAGGGGCTGATTGTCCCCTTTGAGTCGCCCGCCCGCCGGGTGGATGATCTGGGCAGTGGCCATGTTGCAGGCAATCTGCAGCCCCTCGGGTGAGAGATTGCGCAGGGTCGCGGCACAGTGCTGGCCCTGACCGTTGCGGAACGCCACCGGGAAATCGCCCAGGATGCGCGGGTACGCGCGTTGATCCTCGAAATCGTTCTGCGGCGCGAACCAGGCGCCGGTCTCCTGCCCCGCGGTAAAGCCTGTGATTTGAGAAAATACGCTGCTCATGGCGGTGCTGCCCTCCTGCACTGAAAACCTGCTGTCACCTGCATGACAGTGCAGCGGCTGCGGTTGCCGGAGCTTGAGGCCGGATGCAGACGTCAGGGCGAGGATGGGGTTCCGGGCGGCAGCTCGGCGGCCAGCGTCTGCTCGAGAACCGCTGCCGCTTCCAGTTGCTCGGGGCCCAACCGGCCTTCCAGCAGCGCTGCATTCTGGGCCGCAACGTTCAGCCCTCCGCGCATCGCGAGCCGATACCAGGCGAGTGCCCGCACCGGATCTGCCGTCACTCCTTCACCCTTCTCGCAGGCCCCACCCAACGCATTCTGCGCGAGCACGGAGCCCTTGCGCGCCGCGCGCTCCCACCAGAGGGCTGCCGCAGCAGGGTCGCGCTCCACTCCCATGCCGCGCAGGTGAAGGATGCCGAGGTTGTAGCCTGCATCGGCCTCCCCGCCTGTGAGGGCCTGCTCCCACCAGCGATGGGCGGCAGCAAAGTCCCTTGGAACGCCTTGGCCTTGGAAGAACATCAGCCCCAGCTGCTGGGCCGAGCGGGCACTGCCATGGGCGGCTGCGCGCTCGAACCAGTCGCGGGCCTGCGCCGGGTTTGCCGGCACGCCCTCTCCCTTCTGGAAGATGACACCCAGATTGTGCTCTGCCTTGGCAAAGCCCTGTTGCGCGGCTTTTTCGAACCAGCCACGGGCGATCGCGGGGTCCGGCAGGGTGCCCCAGCCCTCGGCGTACAGCACGCCGAGATAGAACTGGGCGAGGGCTTCACCAGCGGCAGCCGGGCCCTGCAGTTCGCTCAGAGCGAGACCGTGGTCGCCCGTTTTGAAGGCCGCGACGCCCATCGCCAGCGCGTTGGTTGAATCCAAGGCTTTGTCTTCAGCCCTTGTTTCGGGAGGCGTGGCGGTTTGCGCCCCGGCCTCGGCGAGAAACAGCAGCAGGGGCAGGAACACGGAAAACAGGGCGGGGCGCATGGGCTGGGCTCCTCGGCGGTGTGGGCACCGGTTGGACGATGCCATGCATTACAATGCCGGCCACATCCTAAAAACCGGAAGACCCCATGTCGACAGCGCGCTTTACCGGAACCGACTCCTACGTCGCCACCGATGACCTCATGATGGCTGTGAACGCGGCCATCACCCTCGCCCGCCCGCTGCTGGTGAAGGGCGAGCCCGGCACCGGCAAGACCATGCTCGCGGAGGAGATTGCGCGCTCACTCAAGCGACCCTTGATTCAGTGGCACATCAAGTCCACCACCAAGGCGGCGCGCGGGCTCTACGAATACGACGCCGTGGCGCGTCTGCGGGACTCCCAGCTGGGCGACGATCGCGTCCACGACATCCACAACTACATCCTGAAGGGCAAGCTGTGGGAGGCTTTCGAAGCCGATACCCAGCCGGTGCTGCTCATCGACGAGATCGACAAGGCGGACATCGAATTCCCCAACGATCTGCTGCAGGAACTCGACCGCATGGAGTTCTTCGTCTACGAGACACGCGAGACCATCAAGGCCCGCCAGCGCCCCATCATCATCATCACCAGCAACAACGAGAAAGAGCTGCCGGATGCCTTCCTCCGCCGCTGCTTCTTCCACTACATCCGTTTTCCCGAGCAGGACACGATGGAGCAGATCGTCCGTGTGCACTATCCGGACATCAAGAAGCGCCTGCTGCAGGAAGCCATGGAGTGCTTCTTCGAACTGCGCGAGCTCCCGGGACTGAAGAAGAAGCCGTCCACCTCGGAGCTGCTGGACTGGATCAAGCTCCTGGTGGCGGACGACATCCCGCCGGAAGCCCTGCGCGAACAGGACACCCGCAAGGCCATTCCCAAGCTTTATGGCGCGCTGCTCAAGAACGAGCAGGACATGCATCTTTTCGAACGCCTGGTCTTCATGTCACGGGGGCGTGGTGCTCACTGAGTTTTTCTATCGGCTGCGCAAGGTCCAGATCCCGGTCTCGCTGACCGAGTTCCTGACCTTGATGGCAGCGCTGGAGGCCCGCGTGGCGGGCTTCAGCATCGATGATTTCTACTACCTGGCGCGCGCCACCCTGGTGAAGGACGAGCGTTTCTTTGATCGCTTCGATCAGGTCTTTGGTGACTACATCCGCGGCCAGCAGACCCTTTTCGAGGAGATCCTCGGCGAGATTCCCATGGAATGGCTGCAGAAGCAGAAGGAGCTCAACCTCACGGACGACGAGAAGGCCCAGATTGAGGCGCTCGGCGGCTGGGACAAGATCATGGAGACCTTGAAGCAGCGTCTGGAGGAGCAGAAGAAGGCCCATCACGGGGGCAACAAATGGATAGGCACGGGCGGTACTTCGCCCTTCGGCGCCTATGGTTACAACCCCGAAGGCGTGCGCATCGGCCAGGAGAAGGGTCGCTCAGGCCGCGCGGTGAAAGTGTGGGACAAGCGCGAATACCAGAATCTCGACGATTCCGTGGAGCTCGGTACGCGCAACATCAAGGTGGCGTTGCGCAAGCTGCGGCGATTTGCCCGCCAAGGTGCCGAGGAAGAGCTCGATCTGGACGACACCATTCGCTCCACGGCCCACAAGGGCGGCATGCTCGACATCAAGCTGGTGCCCGAGCGCCGCAATACCACCAAGATTCTGCTGTTCCTGGACGTGGGCGGATCCATGGATCCCCATGTGAAGGTCTGTGAGGAGCTGTTCTCCGCCACGCGCACGGAGTTCAAGCATCTCGAGCACTTCTACTTCCACAACTTCATGTACGAGACGGTCTGGCGGGACAACCAGATGCGCAACAACGTGCGCCTGCCGACCCAGCAGCTCATGAACACCTACAGCGCGGACCACAAGGTGGTCTTTGTGGGGGACGCCACCATGAGTCCTTACGAGATCATGGCCGTGGGTGGCAGCATCGAGCACTGGAACGAGGAATCCGGCGCCACGTGGATGGCGCGACTGCTGGCCTTGTACCCGCATGCGGTGTGGCTGAATCCCCAGCCCGAGGATTATTGGAGCTACATCCCGTCCATCGGCATGGTGAAGCAGCTCATAAGCGACCGCATGTTCCCGCTCACCATCGACGGCCTGGACCGGGCCATGAGGGCCCTCAAGAAGGCGCACTGATCCGCGCGCAAGGTTGCAAACGCGCACCAGTCGGCAGTTTTGGAGATCCGGGCTACAGGAATGTTTCCCGGCCGACGCTAACTCCTCCGTACGTCGGGGCGGACCCTTCGCCCCCCAACCGGAGGAGCCGCATGAGAGCCAGTCGCAAGATCACCCCACAACCCGCCCGTTTTGACGGGTATCGCGACATGAACGGGGATTACGTACCTTTCAGCACCTCGGATGAGGTCTTCAGGCGCGCCCGCAAGCTGGGCACCCGGGTACTGCTGCGACTGGAACTGGGCGAGGGCAACGAGCTGCGAGGGCTGTTTTATACGAATGATGAGGGCTTGGGGACCTAAGTGGGACCGCAGGCTCGACGCCACCGCTATACTGATCGCCCCTCCCGGAGCGCGCTCACCGGTGACAGAAACATCAACGCTGGAACAAGACTTCAGACGCTTTGCTGACCACCCGGCGAGTGTGCTGGAAGGCGCGCTGCTCGTCTCCCGTTTCATCGATCCCGCGACCGACCCCGCCGCCATCCGCCGGGAACTCCTAAAGCTGGCCAACAAGGTTGGTCCGGCGGCCAGCGCCGAGCGGCTGCTGTCGGTTCTGCGGCAGGAAGGCTTTGCCGGCGCCGAAAGTTACTACGAAGCCCGCAACAGCTCCCTCGGTTATGTGCTCGCAGAGCGCTGTGGGATCCCCATCAGCCTTGCCGTCGTCATCCTCGGGGTGGCGGAGCTGCTGGATCTCCCAGCTCAGGGCATCAACTTCCCCGGCCACTTCCTGGTTCTGCTCGAGCGCCAGCTGGTGGATCCTTTCACCGTGCAAGTAATCGACACCGATGCCCGGGCCCGACTCTTTGCCCAGGCAGGCATGGCTCCCGGCACACCCCTGCCGACCGCCGATGCCCGCACGCTCACGCTGCGCATGCTCAACAACCTGAAAGGCATCGCCCTGGCCGCCGGGGACGCTACGCGGGCGCTGGAATGCACTGACTTCCAGTTGCTGCTCGCACCCATAGACCCCGGCCTCCGGCTGGAGCGCGCGCAACTCTGGTTGAAGCTCGGGGTGCACGGCATGGCGCATCGGGAACGGGATGCCGCCTTGGCGCTCTGCCCGGATGCCGGCAGCCGGGCCCGGCTGGAGGCGATGTTCCCAAGTGAAATCCTGCAGCGTGCAGCCGAGGAATCCTCAAGCAGGCCGCACTGAGCTCGATGTCCCGCTTTCATGGTCCGGGCATCCTTTATCCGCTCGACTCCGGGTATTCACGACTCAGGCACCCTGTGGCGCGTCTCAGCGTAACGCTGAGCTACGTCCCTGGCGCCAGAAACAGCTCGCTTGGCACGTATGGTATCTTCTGTTGGGCCCGATGCAGGCGCCACAACAGGAGGCGCGGAGTCTGATTTGTGAAGGGAAAATCTCCCGGACCAAAAGGAGCATCACCCGATTCCCTGTGATTTGCATGGAGCGGGCAAAGCAACAGGTGTTGAATTGAGGTTTCGCTCGGCGGCAGGGCGTGTTCGACCCCGAGGGGAAGGCTGACCTGCCCGAGGTTTCGCGGGCACGCGACTCCGGCGAAATGCCTTGGCGAATCAGCTCCAGCAAACCCGAGCTTGCTCCAGTCGGCCAATTGACTCCGGCTCAGGGCGTGAAAAGCGGGCGGCCGCAGCTACAAACAATTAAAATGCTCACAACAGACTCCAAAACAGTCTCTACGGGTCGGATGTGACCTAACTTCAAGCGGACAGCGTTGATGGACGTAAATGCAAAGATTGCGGTCATCGGCCTTGGGTATGTGGGCCTGCCATTGGCTGTGGAATTCGGCAAGCATCGGCCTGTGGTCGGCTTTGATATTAACGTGGCGCGTGTAACGGAACTCCTCAACGGCAACGACCGCACTCTTGAAGTTGCGTCGAAAGAACTCGCGGCTGCGACGCAGCTGCATGTCAGCAACCAGATCGAAGACATCGCCGACTGCGGTATCTTCATCGTGACCGTGCCGACACCCATAGATAAAGCGAACCACCCTGATCTGACACCACTCATCAAGGCGAGTGAAACTGTGGGCAAGGTGATGAAACCCGGCTCTCTGGTGATCTACGAGTCAACGGTCTATCCGGGTTGCACTGAAGAGGTTTGTGTGCCGGTGCTTGAAGGCCACTCCGGACTGAGTTTCAACGTAGACTTTTTCTGTGGCTATAGCCCGGAACGGATCAATCCCGGTGACAAGGTCAACTCGTTAACCAGAATCAAGAAAGTAACCAGCGGTTCAACACCGGAGGCAGCCTTGGCGGTCGATTCGCTTTATCGCAGCGTCATTACCGCAGGGACATATCCGGCAACTAGCCTCAAGGTGGCCGAGGCAGCAAGGGTCATCGAAAACACCCAGCGCGACCTCAATATTGCCCTAGTTAATGAACTCTCGGTTATCTTCGAGCGACTCGGCATAGACACCGTTGAAGTATTGGAAGCCGCTGGCAGCAAGTGGAATTTCTTGCCATTTCGGCCAGGCATGGTTGGCGGTCACTGTATTGGCGTTGATCCCTATTATCTCACCCATAAAGCGGAAGAAGTTGGCTACCGCCCGCAGGTAATTCTGGCAGGGCGCCGCATAAACGATAACATGGCGCGCTGCGCCGCACGCAATGTCATCCGCCTGATGCTGAAAAATGGCGTCGATGTAGCGCGCAGTACGGTGGGCGTCCATGGAATCACCTTCAAAGAAGACTGCCCCGACATCCGCAATAGCAAAGTAGCTGACCTCGTGCGCGAGCTTGAGGGTTGGGGAGTCAAGGTTGTTGTGGCCGACCCATGGGCTGATGCTGACGAGGTATTCCACCAATACGGCATCCGGTTAGGGACGATTGACCGGAGTAACCCGGTCGACGCGCTAATCATTGCGGTCGGCCACGACGAGTTCAGGTGCAAGAACCCGCAGGAACTGCGAGCCTTTTGCCGTGGCACCAAACCGGTGTTGGGGGACCTCAAAGCGTTATTTGATCGTCATGCCGCTGCTGCGGCGGGATTCACTGTTTTCCGTCTGTGAGGAACACGCAATGCGTCATTACCCAGCGATTACCGACCGCAAGATCCGCTTTGCCCTCGTCGGTTGTGGTCGTATCGCGCAGAATCACTTCGCCGCGCTCGGGAAGCACGGCGATCGCTGCGAGGTTGTTGATGTCTGCGACATTGATCCAGAAGCGCTCGCAGCCGCAGTTACCCGGACCGGTGCGCGCGGTCACGCAAAACTCGTTGACATGCTCGATTGTACGTCGGCCGACTGCGTGATCCTCACCACCCCCAGTGGCCTGCATTCGATGCAAGCGATTAAAATCGCCGAATCCGGCAAGCACGTCATGACTGAAAAACCCATGGCCACCCGCTGGCAAGACGGCTTGAGAATGGTCGAAGCCTGCGACAAGGCTGGGGTGCAACTATTTGTAGTGAAACAGAATCGGCGCAATGCCACGCTGCAATTGCTGAAACACGCAGTAGCGCAAAAACGATTTGGAAAAATCTACAGTGTTGCTGTGAACGTGTTCTGGACACGTCCGCAAGATTACTACGACAGCGCGAAATGGCGTGGCACTTGGGAGTTCGACGGCGGAGCATTCATGAACCAGGCTAGCCACTACATCGATTTGCTCGATTGGCTCATCGGGCCGGTCGAGTCTGTAATGGCTTACACAGGGACTCTCGCGCGAGACATCGAGGTTGAAGATTCTGGTGTTGCGGCCATCCGCTGGCGCAGCGGAGCCATGGGTACACTCAACGTGACCATGCTTACCTACCCGAAGAACCTCGAAGGCAGCATCACCGTTCTCGGCGAAAAGGGCACCGTGCGCATCGGGGGTCTGGCGGTGAATGAAATACTGCATTGGGAGTTTTCGGAGACTCTCCCCGAGGATGCCGAGATCAAGAGTGCCAACTATGCCACCACCAGCGTGTATGGATTTGGCCACCCGCTCTATTACGACAACGTGATCAAAACGCTGCGAGGCGAGGCGGAGGCAGAGACCGACGGTCGCGAGGGCCTCAAGAGTCTGGAACTGCTGATAGCCATGTACCTGTCCGCGCGCGACGGAAAGCGCGTGGCGCTGCCGCTGGAATATTGATTCGTGCGTGTGGCCGTGGTCGGGGCTGGCATTGTGGGCGCCTGCACCGCTTGGTCGCTGGTCCGCAGGGGTGCACATGTGACTCTGTTCGAGCGCAAACAACCCATGGCGGAAACGAGCCGGGCGTCTTCGAAACTGCTCCACGGCGGCCTCCGTTATCTGGAGGGCGGCCACCTGGGCCTAGTGCGCAAATCACTGCGTGCGCGTGCGGTATGGCTTGAGCAGGCGCCACATCTTTGCGAACCTCTGCAGCTGCTACTGCCCGTCTACGCCGACGTCGGCCGTTCACGATGTACGGTAGGATTGGGCATAATCCTCTACAATCTGCTGGCCCGGGATGACTGTCTCCCAAGAGGCAGATGGCTGTCGGCAGCAAAAGTCGCGACTCTCCGGCCCGAACTGCGCCGAACAAGTCTGGAGGGGGCCTATGCATTCTACGACGCACGAATGGATGATGAGGCTTTGGGCAACTACGTAGTCGAGCAGTTCTGCGCTGCGGGCGGTAGGCTGGAATGCGATCGTGAAGTTGTCGACATTAACGAGTTGAGTGATTTTGAGCGTGTTGTCAACGCCACAGGACCATGGGCGCTTGATCTGCGCAGGAGCCAGCCTGGCCAGCCGTCCCACACGCTGGACTGGGTGCGCGGTAGCCACATCGTGATCGACCGCCATTGTTCGGCAGCCCTGTTGCTGCAGGTCCCTGGCGAGAAGCGCATTTTCTTTGTGCTACCGAAAGGGACCCGGACCCTCATCGGCACGACTGAGGTACGTCAGCCCGGCCCCGACAACCCGGGCCCGAGCGAGGACGAAATCGGTTATCTCCTGAACGCACACAACCACTATCTGACGCCGATAGCCCCGCGAAGCGATGTCGCCGAAGCGTTTTCGGGTGTCCGTCCACTACTTCGAAGTGCAGACAATCCTTCGGCGGCAACCCGGGAATGGGCGTTCGAGCGTGTCGGCAAGGTGCTTCATATCTACGGCGGCAAATGGACTACAGCCCAACTACAGGGCGAGGAAGCTGCAACCAGGATTCTCCAATGACACAACCCAGCTACACCATACATCCCAGCGCCATCGTGGACGACGGCGCCCAGATCGGCCCAGGTTCCCGCGTCTGGCACTTTGTGCACGTTTGCGCGGGCGCGCGCATCGGCAAGGACGTCTCGCTTGGTCAGAACGTTTTTGTGGGCAACAAGGTCATCATTGGCGACAAGTGCAAGATCCAGAACAATGTGTCGGTTTACGACAACGTAACCCTGGAAGAAGGCGTGTTCTGTGGCCCCAGCATGGTCTTCACCAACGTCTACAACCCGCGCTCGCTTATCGAGCGCAAGAGTGAATACCGCGACACCCTGGTCAAGCGAGGCGCCACCCTTGGCGCCAACTGCACCATCGTTTGCGGCACCATAATTGGTGAATTCGCATTCGTTGGCGCCGGCGCCGTCATCAACAAGAATGTCAGGCCCTACGCCCTCATGGTCGGCGTGCCGGCCCGACAGATTGGCTGGATGAGCGAATACGGCGAACAGATTCCCCTGCCGGTGAAAGGCAAGGGCGAATACACCTGTTCCCACACTGGCCAGCGGTATCGGCTCAACGTTCAGAGCTTGGAGCGCATCAGTCAATGACCATCCCTTTCATCGACCTCAAGACGCAATACCGTGCCCTGCAACCGCAAATTCAGGCGCGCATCAATGCAGTACTGGAACACGGTCAGTACATCATGGGGCCTGAGGTGCGCGAACTCGAAGAGCGGCTTGAAGGGTACACCGGCGCAAAGCATTGCATAACCGTTGCCAGCGGCACCGAGGCCCTGTTGATTAGTCTGATGGCCCTGGGTATTGGCCCGGGAGACGAGGTCATCACCACCTCGTTCACCTTCGTGGCCACCGCTGAGGTCGTTGTCCTGCTGGGCGCCAAGCCGGTCTTCGTCGACATAGAGCCCGACACCTGCAACATAGATGCAAGCCTTATCGAAGCTGCTATCACACCGCGCACCAAGGCCATCATGCCGGTAAGTCTGTACGGTCAGACGGCAGATATGGACACAATCAACGCCATTGCCGCGCGTCACGGCAATATCCCGGTGATCGAAGACGCAGCGCAGAGCTTTGGGGCCGAGTACAAGGGGCGCAAGAGCTGCAACCTGTCCTCCATCGGCTGTACCAGCTTTTTCCCGAGCAAGCCGCTGGGCTGCTACGGTGACGGCGGTGCGATCTTCACCAGTGACGATGCAACCGCACAGGCCTGCCGCGAGATTCGCGTTCACGGCCAGAGTAAGCGCTATGTGCATACACGCCTCGGCGTAGGGGGACGCATGGATACGCTGCAATGTGCGATCGTGCTTGCAAAGCTTGAGCGCTTCGAATGGGAAATCGCGCAGCGGCTCGAGATCGGCGCACGATATAACCGACTGCTCGACGAAATCGGTTTCCAACGCGTGGTTCAGCGCCTAAACCGTACTTCGGTATACGGGCAGTTCACGGTGCTCTGCGAAGACCGGGAGGCAGTCCAGTCGTCATTCAAGAAAGCGGGAATCCCCTCCGCGGTGCACTACCCCGTTCCGCTCAACGAACAGCCGGCCTACAAGCACCTCTGTTGCTCAGATTGCACGCCCGTGGCGCAAAAGGTGGCAAAGCAGGTCATGAGCTTGCCGATGAGCGCGGATCTTTCTTACGAAGACCAAAAGTTAATCTGCCAGATCCTCAAGCCCGGAGCCCGTGATGCTTAGGATCATCACTGTCGTCGGTGCTCGCCCACAGTTCATAAAGGCGGCTGCTGTATCACGAACCATTAGTAATGAATATACGGGAGCCATTAAAGAGACGCTGGTTCATACCGGACAGCACTACGGCCCTAATATGTCGCAGGTTTTTTTTGATGAGCTCGACATCCCGCACCCGAAATTCAATCTCAAGATTTCCGGCGGAACTCACGGCGCAATGACAGGCCGCATGCTGGATGCGATAGAGGGCGTGTTGCTGTCTGAGAAGCCCGATTGGGTTTTGGTCTACGGCGATACCAATTCCACTCTTGCCGGTGCACTGGCTGCGGTGAAACTGCACATCCCCGTTGCCCATGTGGAGGCTGGTCTCCGTTCGTTCAACATGCGGATGCCGGAAGAGATCAATCGCATCCTGACCGACCGTGTCTCCCGGCTGCTTTTCTGCCCCACCGAATTGTCAGTAGAAAATTTGGCGCATGAAGGTGTTACGAAGGGTGTATCGTTGGTCGGGGACGTGATGTACGACGTGTCCCTCTACTACCGTGATGTCGCGCGATCCCGTAGCGACGCGCTCGATCGCTTCAACCTCAAGGAAGGTGAATACGTGCTCGCAACCTGCCACCGCGCAGAGAACACGGACGATCCTGACCGGCTTCGCGAAATCGGGCTTGCACTTGCTGACCTCTCCGCCAATCAGACAGTAATTCTTCCCGTTCACCCACGAACGGCCAAGATAATGGCTGACCATGGACTCCTTCCAGCAATGCGAAACGTGAAGCTGATCGACCCCTTACCTTATCTCGACATGCTTCGCCTTGAGCAGTCGGCGCGCGTGATTGTCACCGATTCAGGGGGCATCCAGAAAGAGGCTTTCTTTTATGAGGTCCCTTGCGTAACGATGCGTGATGAAACCGAATGGGTAGAAACCGTGGAACTGGGTTGGAATGTTCTAACAGGTGCGTCACGGGAACGAATCTTGTCAGCCGCATCCTCACCTGTTCGCCCCCCGAGAAAAGGTAGTCGCCCATATGGAGATGGAAAAGCTAGCGGAAAGATCGTCGCGGCGTTGAGCACCTGAGGCCATGCGGGCTATTGCAACCCTTTACCAGCACCGGCGCCTTCTGCAGGCGGCAGTGCTGCAAGGCCTGAAGGCCAGAACATCTGGCAACGTGCTGGGTGCTGTTTGGCTCGTCCTATACCCCCTTCTTTTCCTGCTGATGTATGCGGTGGTATTTGCCCATATTCTTCAGGTTCGACTTCCGGGTCTGGAAACAGCTGATTACGTATTGACTATATTCTGCGGCTTGGTGCCGTTTCTGGCCTTCTCGGAGGCATTCGGCATCGGTACGCCCAGTCTTGTGGCAAATCGTGGCTTACTGAGAAACACACTTTTCCCAGTTGAGCTGGTTGTCGCCAAGGACGTACTGGTTGGTCACGCGAGCATGGGGTTCGGCATGCTCATGGTTTGGGGGGCTTGTATATACGGCGGCCATCTTTACCTCTCTCATTTTGCATTTCCGCTAATTTTCTTGCTGCAAAATGTCATGGCCCTCGGCCTCGTATGGATAACGGCAACACTTACCATTTTCTTTAGAGACCTACAGCAGGCAACCCCCATCATTATTCTCTTCATGATGCTTGTCTCTCCGATCGCATACACAAATGATATGGTACCGTTAGGCCTAAAGCCCATGCTCGATTTCAATCCACTTGCGCGGTTGATGTCCCTTTATCGCTCAGCATTGCTTGACGGACATGTGCCCGTTGCCGATCTTCTCATTTTCGCGGGGATGGCGTTCATTGTCTTTTTCGTCGGCTTTGCCTTCATCACACGGTTGAAACAGCTATTCGCTGACTATGTCTGACATTGCGATCAAGATCGAGGGCGTCACCAAGTCTTTTAGACGCTTTCGCCACCCAGGTTGGCGGGCACTCGATGCATTCGGAGTCTCTGTGCCGCGTAGCCGATACGATGTCTTCGACGCACTAACGGGCATAGATATTGAGGTGCGGCGGGGCGAACGAACTGCACTAATTGGCCGCAACGGCGCGGGCAAGAGCACCCTTCTGCGGTTAATTTCTGGCCAGATGCAGCCCGACTCAGGACGCGTGCATGTCAGCGGCAGCATTCAAGCCCTGATGGAACTCGGTACCGGCTTTCATCCTGACTTTACCGGCATCGAGAATATCCACGCGGCCCTCGCTCTGCGGGGTTTGAGGGGCTCATCGTTACGCACGCAGGTCGAAGAAATCATTGACTTCACTGAACTCGAAGGTTTCATAGAAAGGCCTGTCCGAGAGTACTCCGCTGGGATGTACGCCCGTCTCGCGTTTGCAGTCGCAACCACGATCAAGCCCGAAATACTTATCGTCGACGAAATACTCGGCGCGGGCGATGCCTACTTTGTAGGGAAAAGCATACAGCGCATGAAAGCCCTCACGGAAAACGGCGCTACAGTTCTTTTCGTATCGCACGACATGAGTTCGGTCCAGTTACTATGCGAGCGTTCAATTTGGATCGATCGCGGCATGGTTCGTAAGGAAGGACCAATACTGCAAGTCAGTAAAGCCTATATGGCCGCTGTCCGTGAGGACGAGGAGATCCGTACCCGCGCGCGCACAATGTCGCTCACGCGACAACAGGCAGCGGGACTCGATCGCCAGCGCCGCGTAACGCTTTTCCGACTGATTGGAGAGTTGACGCCACCTCGCAAACCCTTGTCAGTGTCGGCAATACGTTTCGGTTCCGGTGATATCGAACTCGGGCGCATCGAGCCGACAGGGAGCTCCAGGGAAGGCAACGGCCCGATGCTCGATGCGAGCCATATGAACTGGCGAGGCCCTGAGACCGTGTCAGGTCGGCTGTGCTGGCAGTTCGGTGACTTTGGCGGGCTTTTTGGCCATGCCCCATGGCAGATCACGTGGCCAACGGCACCTGTCGAAAACGCCTGGATCGAACTGGATGTCCTGGCGTCACAAACAGACCCTGTCGCGATCGAGCAGTTCGATCCCGAGGCGAACGACTATGTGCGCCTCGGAAAGATTGAGGCCAGCGGCAGTTACCAATGGGAAGCAGTGAAAGTATCCTGCCTTGAGCAACCTATTGCCGAGGGAGAGCGTGTCACCCACAAACTCGATCTGCTTGAGCTGAAATCGGATGATCGCTACGGCTCCGGAGAGGCCCACATCACGGCCTTCGGTTTTCTGGATGCCGACGGGGAACGCCGTCACACCCTGATTACAGGTGAAGAGGCATCGGCAGTCATTGCTTTTTCCGCGCGGGGAGAGCTACTGGACCCGGTCGCGGTCATTGCCATTTATCGCCCGGACAGCACGTGCGTAATGCAGGTCGTTTCAAATAGAGATGGCACATCGTTTGGGACGGTGGCAGGCGAAAATCTCATAAGAGTCAGTTTCGCCCCACTTCAACTCGGCGCAGGTGATTACATCGTTTCAGTCGCATTGTTCAAAGAGCTCAACATCGCGACACGCGTTGAGCCGCAAGCGTACGACCTGCACGATCGATGCTACGCACTCAAGATGCTGCCTCCCCCCGGTGTTGGGATCGAGATTGGCGTAGTCAATCAACAGGCTTCCTGGGAAGTCTTAACTTATGGCTGATGAAAAACTTTACGAGTCCGCTTCTGTCTGGGATCAGAAGCTTCAGCTTGGGCAGCGCAACCTGATACAGGCGATCTGCGACCACTGGCCCAAAAACATGCGGACCGCACTAGATGTCGGCTGCGGGGACGGAAAGATTACACATACGCTTGCAGAACGCTTAAACACATCCTTTCATGGCTTTGATGGTAGCCGTGAGGCGCTTTCTCGACTTCGCCTGCCATCCACACATGGCGACGTTAGCACACTTCCGTTTGTAAATGATGCATTCGACGTCGTGCTGACTACAGACGTTTTTGAGCATCTTCCTGATCAGGTTGAGCAGGCCGCATGGCAGGAACTCTTTCGAGTAGCTCGCGACTGGGTGTTCATCGCTGTACCATTCCGCGAAGAACTACAAGATGCGAGCACAATCTGCGCGAACTGCGGTGAGCAATATCACGTTAACTGGCATCACAGGTGCTACGATTTTGATGGCCTGAAAAAGAGAATGCCTCCTGGCTGGAAATTGGTTCGTGGAGTTCTGACGGGCGAGCGATGGTCACCGATGCTCCTTCCCGAAACCGAATACAGGCGTCAAGCACTGAACGAATGGTCTGGATGGACAGAAGCGGTCTGCCCTTCTTGCGGGGCGCCTGGTCAGTTGCCTGTCAATCCGGTAACGTTGCCCGCTGATGTTGCACGCTCCTTGGGTCAATATACCTACGATATAATATCCAAGCGGCGCTTTGCCCGCAACCATAGCGAGATACTAATCATCTTCTGCCGTGCTGAACTAGCCATTGAGAACGACACTCTCCCCAAATGCGACGCCGAAGAGATATCTGCGGCACAGTGGGTTTCACGTCAAGGCGTATCAGATAACCTAGAGCCTTACCCCCAAGTCGCCAGGGTCGTTCCGTCGGTAAGTGGTGGATACATTGCACAGTTTCCTGTTTATACGACAAGTCAGCCAGCCCTGAGTTTTTTTGCCTCAGGCAGAAAAACCGTTTCAGTTGTAGTCGAAGATGGTATTGGACAACTTTACAGTGGTGATTGTGATCTTTCTTCGGATAACCCAACACGTATTCATCTGCCTCGAGAGGCTTGTACTAGCAATTACGGTCTCATAGTTCGCATATCATCCATTGCGTGCATAGAGTCAATCGTTCTAGAAGGTTGTAACCCTAAAGTTAGCTGGCTGTACCCTTCGGGAACTAACGATTGTTACTTTGACGTTCCAAGTACATTACTACGGGTGCACGCAGCAGATTGCGTTTGGGTTGATTCGGATAGTCTGCTTACCCTCAATTTTGGAACCGGTTTGGCTGTGGTGTCAGCAGTTCAATCCCTGCTTCGCGCTGATTTCTTGTTCCAACAATTGAGTCAAGAACACCAACAGTTGAAACAAGAACACCAACAGTTGAAACAAGAACACCAACAGTTGAAACAAGAACACCAACAGTTGAAACAAGAACACCAACAGCTGAAACAAGAACACCAACAGCTGAAACAAGAACACCAACAGCTGAAACAAGAACACCAACAGTTGAAACAAGAACATCAACAGTTGAAACAAGAACACCAACAGTTGAAACAAGAACACCAACAGTTGAAACAAGAACACCAACAGTTGAAACAAGAACACCAACAGCTGAGACAGAGATTCGAAGTGCGAATTCGGGATTGGCTGCGTCGTACTCTCCGCAAGTATCGGTAATTTGTTTGAGCATAAGTTATGAATGTCCATAAGCATACGCAGACCATCCTTATGCTTTGCCACGACCAGCATCTCGACCGCCGCGTCGTTGCCCAGGCGCAGTCACTCATCTCGTTGGGCTGCAGGGTAACGCTTGTGGCACTCTCGTTTGGTGCTGAAAGCAGCAGGGAAGTTACACCTGAGGGAATAGATCTTGTCCGCATCGGACTCGCCAAAATTGTTCCGGAGAACCCGACATACCGTGCTTACATGAGACGACAGCAGAGTCTGAACACGATCCTGAACTGGGCATGCAATCACATCCCTGTGTTTCGTTCCGTTTTCAACATGGCGTTTAGAGTCGCATCAAAGACAAACCGGCACTGCTATCGGGCAATGCTCTTGCTTGTGTATCGAAATTGCAGGCTGCATGACCCCCTGCCCTTCAGAAGTGCATTCGTCAACGCTGCAGCGAACCTAGAGGCTGATGTCATCCAGGTGCACGACCTGCCTGCCCTTGAAGCGGGCGTCGAACTTGCCGCCCTGCGTCATGTTCCTCTCGTCTATGACGCGCACGAACTTTATCCCGAGCAAAAATCCTTTTCGGCGACACAGCGAAGAATCTGCTCAAATGCTGAAGCACGCTTGATTCGCCATGCCGACCTCGTTTTCGCGGTCAATGAGTCTATTGCACGCGAGATGGCTAGTCGCTACTCAATCGAAATGCCTAGGGTCTTGTTGAATGCAATCGATCCGCCTGCCGCGTTCGACCCGACGCTTAAGTACAACCTCTTGCGAGAGAAACTCGGACTCAGCAATGACAGACGCCTCCTGCTGTTCCAGGGGGGGTTCGCCCCGAACAGAAACCTCGAGAACCTCATCGCTGCATTCTCGAAAGTCGCTACTACGGATGTTGATCTGATCATGATGGGTTTCGGTACGTTCGGCGACACCTTGCGCGAAATCGCAAGCAAGTACGGTTTGCTCGACAAACGCGTTTTCTTTCTGCCTGCGGTTTCACAATCCGAACTCCTGCAGCACAGTGCATCCGCAGACATGGGCGTCATTCCGTACCCTCATGTTGATCTGAACTCCTATTACTGCACGCCAAACAAGTTATTTGAATTCATTCAGGCGGGGCTTCCAATACTGGCAAACCAATCACCCGAATTGGAACGCTTCGTCGTTCAGCAGGGTTTTGGTGTTGCTCGTCCGATGCATTGCGTAGACGGCATTGCGACTGCGGTCGATTATGCCTTCTCACGCAAGGAGATTTCGGAATGGAGACCCCATATCCAGATGCGCCGGGGAGAATTCGATTGGAAAACCCAATCGATTGCCTACCTAAAGGCAATGCAATTGGTATTAAATTCTGGGATAAATGGAACGAATGTAGCCCTAAGTGAGTCAAGACCATGAGAAAAATAATAAATCTGTTCCCGCGCAATTTGCGTGCGGTTTTCACCATTTGTACTTCATTACTAATTTCAGGGTGTGATCAAGATTCAATAGGCCCCTTAAAAGGTTCATTGGAAGACTACTCTTCATCATCATATGATGGACAGGAATTCAATCTAAAGCGAGATATTGAATTTCATCCATGCGAAGAATCAGCTTACTACGAAGGTCATGGTGTAGAGTCTTTAAAAACTGATAATCTCGATGATTATTTGTCCGCAGTTAATCATGGGGGTTCTAGTGTATGCTTCAGCTTAAAGACTGCTGCCACTCTTAATCATTTGAAGATCGTATGGTATTCCAAAGATGAAGTTCCATCTTCAATTGAAGTTATCGGATTCAATCGGGGGGTTTTTGCTAGGAAAGAGTTGCTGATATGGTCTATGGATCAGACCATGAATTTAAAAAGCCTAAATGGATATTTTTATTCAGAGCTGATTTTGGAATCTCACAATAAGTTTTCAACATATATGATCAAATATGTTGGTGGGGCCAGTCAAGATAGACTCATATTAAGAGCTGTAACTCCATTTTTTCGAACTCATGTTCCATTACCATTGGCTGATATTTTGGAAGATGTCTACTCAGTATCAAGAATACGCCCTCATGGCCGTGGTGTTTCATTTACTTCTGCAAACAACCCTATTGATTTTGTAAGCGAGCTCAAGAATGCCGAAACGCTGCATTGTGGAAATTTTGCGTTTATTTTTACATATGATACGTCTGGTAAATATTCATGGACTGTATTTGGCGCAAAGTCTGCATTGAATGGTCACACGGTTGTTGAAATTAATTATATGGACGCCCGCTATGTCGCTGACCCAACGTTGGGAGTTTTATATCTCTGCTCTTATTCAGAAATGACTGATGATTTATGTGATTACTCTAAGGCTATTTATACAGATACTTATAACCCAATCATGTGGCGATATAGCGCTGGAAACTTTTTTCCTGGGGTAAATGTGGTAGCCGCTTACGCGGAAATGGGTAGATATTTCAACGCGGTTCCTCGACTGACCGAAAACCGGCCAGAGCAATTGCCTTTAGGAGACCGTTAAGGGCCTTTTTTAAGTAGCCAAGCGATTGACTGTTTTTCATCATTCGCTCTTTGCTGTTTCCATTTAGTGTAATTCTAGGCTGTGCGAAAGACGCGACTTAAGTCACTTGTTCTTCAATTTTGACACTAAAAGTGCCGAACCAAGTTAAGAGATGACAATGTGTGGATTTGTTGGAATTTTTGATTACGATCTGACTCAAGAGGCGTTAGCTTCAGCTGTTGACGAAATGCTGAATTCGATTGCCCATCGCGGCCCTGACGGTGACGGTGTAGTCGTCCTCGGTAGTGGTAACGGTGTTTTGGGTCATCGGCGTCTTGCGATCATCGACCCCGAACACGGCAAGCAGCCCATGACAACGCAAGACGGGAATTTGACCGTTGTTTTCAATGGCGCTATTTACAATTACCTTGAGTTGCGGCGTGAATTGATCGGCAAGGGGCACCCGATTCACTCATATTCGGATACCGAGGTGTTGCTCTACGCCTACCGTGAATGGGGTGAGCATTGCGTTGATCGCTTCCTAGGAATGTTCGCGTTTGCGATATGGGATGAGCGGAATCACCGTTTGTTCTGTGCGCGTGATCGCATAGGTATCAAACCTTTCTATTTTGCGTTTGACGGCAAGGCGTTGGTCTTTGGATCTGAGGCAAAGGCAATACTTGCTTCGGGCTTAGTGTCGGCCGAGGCGAATACGCCGGGGCTGCAGGACTACCTGACTTTTCAGTTTTGCCTGGGCGACAAGACGCTCTTCAAGAATATCCATAAGCTCGAACCTGGTCATTGCATGACGGTACAGTTCGATGGCGATCGCCTTTCGTTGCATACGCGGCAATACTGGGATCTCAGGTATGAGTTCGACGAAGTCCACGATGAACGCTGGTTTGTGGACCGTCTAGCCGGCTTGATCGAAGACGCCACTCGTATGCATTTGCGTTCGGACGTGCCGCTGGGCGCCCATCTTTCCGGCGGCCTGGACTCAAGTGCTGTCGTCTGCCTTGCTAGTAGTCTTTTGCTGGGAGAGCAGATTAAGACTTTTACTGGGGCCTTTCATGAAGGTCCGCAGTTCGACGAAACGGGCTATGCGAAAGAGGTCTCCGCCTTTGCGGGTACGGACTACAAGGAGATTTACATTCAGGGCTCCGAACTGCCCGATGTTCTCCCGAAGCTGATGTATTACATGGACGAGCCGCTGGCAGGGCCAGGGGTTATTCCGCAGTACTATGTGTCTAAGCTAGCAGCGGAGCATGTCAAGGTTGTGCTTGGCGGTCAAGGCGGTGACGAACTTTTTATCGGCTATACGCGCTATCTGGTTGCGTACCTCGAGAAGAGCCTTGCCGGAGCAATCTATCAAAGCTCTGACCAGGACCGATATGCCGTCACCCTGGAATCGATTGTTCCGAACCTGCCGCTTCTGCAGACCTATCGCCAAATGCTCCAGGGGTTTTGGAGTAAAGGGCTATTCGATGCACCTGACAAGCGCTACTTCAGCTTGATCGACCGTAGCGAAGGCATGAACCACCTGTTCAGCAACGACCTGTTCTCGAGTGGCTATTCGCCCTTCGAGTCTTTCCAGCAGATCTTCAACCGCGATGGTTTGCATTCGCTCATCAATCGTATGACCTATTTCGATCTGAAGGGCTCCTTACCGGCTTTGCTCCACGTGGAGGATCGCACAAGCATGGCGGCATCGATCGAGTCGCGCGTTCCATTGCTGGATCACCGCATTGTGGAGTTCATGGCGACCATTCCGCCGAATATCAAGTTCGCCGGCGGTCGCATGAAGCATCTGTTCAAGGAAGCCGTTCGTAACGCGGTGCCGAAGAAGATCTTCGACCGACAGGACAAGATGGGCTTCCCGACACCGCTCGCGCAGTGGACGAAGGGCGTGGCACGCGAGTTCGCACGGGATATCCTGCTTTCCGATCGAGTTCGGCAACGGGGTATCTATAACGTCAATGCGATCGAACGTGCAATTGACAGCGAACGCGAGTTCGGGCGCGTGGTCTGGGGACTGCTGTGTCTCGAGCTCTGGCACCGGATCTTCATTGACGGAGACATGAGGGTCAATGCCTGAGTCGAAGCATGCAGCTAAGTCGGTAGTGATGCTAACCGCCGACCGTCAGATCGACCGACGCATTCTGCTCGAGGCAGACAGTCTCGAGGCCGCAGGTTGGGTGGTTACGATCGTCGCGATGCCCCTCGATTCGGCAAGGGATGACGGGGACCGTCGGATCGTGCGACTGTCTGCCGGCAGCGCGGCAACGCGTGAGAACCTGGTTCTACAGGCCTATCGTTGGATCAGGGGTGCGATTCCGATGAACGGATTCGCCATGCGCACGCTGAAGCGTCTGAGTTGGCGTTATCTGGTGGATCAGGAGGCGTTCTTTGTCCGACTCTTCGCGGATACGGCAGCACGCTACTCGCCTGATGTGTTTGTGGCGCATGACTTGCCAATGCTCGCCGTTGCCCGACTGCAGGCGGAACGCTGTGGGGCGAAGCTCGTCTATGACAGCCATGAACTCTACTGCGAGCAGGAGTTTTCCGAACGCGAGCGCAAGCGCTGGGCTCAAATCGAAGCGGAACACATCAGGTCCTGTGATGCCGTGATCACGGTCAATGCATCAGTTGCGGCCGAACTTGAAAAACGGTATAGGCTAGGTGGCGTGGAGGTCATCCACAACGCGGAGAGGGCGCATCGTGCGCCAGTAAAATCTCATCGCTTTCATGACTTTTTTGGCTTGTCCTCCGATAAGAAGATCTTGCTGTTGCAAGGAGGTCTCTCCGCTGGGCGCAATCTGGAAGGGTTGGTGGGTGCCATGCGGTACGTGCAAACCCCTAACGTGGTGCTCGTGATACTTGGCAACGGAATCTTGTCGGACCATCTTTGGAAGCTGGGTCAACAAGAGGGAATATCAGGGCGAGTCTATTTCCATGCTGCCGTACCGCAGAGTGATTTGCTGGAATTAACCGCTGCTGCTGATGCGGGGATCATCCCGTATCAGCCGACATGTCTCAACAACTACTACTGCACGCCAAATAAGCTGTTCGAGTACATCTCGGCGGGTATTCCTGTCTTGGCAACCGACTTGCCGGAGATCCGGCGGTTGGTTATCGGACAACAGATCGGTTTGGTGGGAGACACCGGCACACCACGGAAACTCGCGGAGTTAATCGATGAGTTCTTCTCCGACGGACAACGTCTCAAGTTTTGGGCGAACAGGGCGCCAATGGTTCGCAAGCTGGTGTGTTGGGAGCAGGAAGAGAAAAGGCTGGCGCAAATCTACGAGGCGTTGCTGTGAAAGTGGTGGTAGTTTACCAGTACTTTCAGGGACGCGACACCCCAGGACATTCCCTCATTTATGAGTTAGCGCGGTTTCTTTCTGAAAGAGGCCATGATGTTACGGTGGTGGCCGGTGAGACCGGTTACATGCAGCGCAACAGCTCGACGTTGCCGTGGTACCGGCGGATTGTAAGACGGGAACTCGATGGAAAAGTTAAGGTGGTGCGAACCTACACCTATTCGCAGCTGCACCGAAGCTACCTTGGGCGATTGCTGAGTTTCATTTCATTTTCGATATCTTGTCCGATTGGACTATTGTTGGTGACGAAGCCGGATGTGGTGCTGGCATCATCCCCGCCGATCTTCCCGATATTCACAGCTTGGCTCACATGCAAAATTAGGCGCATCCCCGTTGTGCTGGAGGTGCGCGACTTGTGGCCCGCATCCGCTGTTCAAATGGGAATCCTCAGGAACAAGCAGCTCATCGAGATAATGGCTTGGATGGAACGAGTGCTCTACGACCGGTCTGCAATTATTGTCGCCTTGACTGAAGGCATACGGGAAAGCATCTGCTCTCGGGGATGGTTAAAAAGCAAGGTAAAGCTTATTACCTGTGGTGCTGATTTCGACGAACTCTATCCTGATGCCAATGCGGCTATGGTGGTCAGGGAAAAACATAGATGGCAGGATAAAAAGATTGTGCTTTATTTTGGAGCTTTGGGCGAAAGCAATAATCTGTCAGTGATGCTTCGAGCGGCGCAGCGTCTGATTTCACGTCGTGATATAACATTTGTCTTAATCGGGGATGGTATGAAACGAATTGAAACTGAAGAGCAGGCGGTTTCAATGGGGTTGGAGAATATACTTGTGCTCCCGCCCGTCCCCAAGGATGAGGCACGTCTTTATATAAACGCAGCTGATCTATGCTTGGTTACGCTGAAAGATATTCCTCTCTTCACTGGGGCAATCCCAACTAAAATGATAGATTACATGGCGTGTGGTAAGGCGATGCTCTGTGGAGTTCGGGGTGAAGCAGAACATATCGTGAGAGATGCCGGGGCCGGTGTTCTTTTTGAGCCTGACGATGACGAGCAGCTGAGTGGAGCTATAACCAGCTTGTTGAATGATGGTGACTTGGCGGCGGAGATGGGCGCTCGCGGTCTAGCGTACGTCAAGAACCGCTTTTCCGCGGTGGCGATGAGAGAACAGATGGAGTCGGTTTTGTTGATGGTCTGCAAGGACGGACTCGGCAACTACTCAAAACAAAATTAGGAAAGTCAAAGTTCTGATAGAAAGCGCATCCGACGTTCTTGTTGCTCGCTTAAGGGCGTTGCAGTCTCATATGGCTGAAATACGATACCTAATCTAACAAACTGGTTGGGAAGGCAAGGTAACCGATGATTTCATCCGCTCCCATGGTCCTCGCCTGCCAATCAACAACCTCGCGTGCATCCATGGCGTCGTCGACGTTCTTGTCGCCAGCACCACGTTCGTTAGTTGAGATCTATGGTGATATCACGTGTTCGCGAGGGGAAATGGTGCCCAGCAAGTTTACTTGCCGGGTGGTTGCCAGAAATCGAGTCGGAGTGTTGACGCACATCTTTTACCACTGGAGGTCTCAACGGTTCGCTACCATGCCTGTATGACCGAAGCCGTCATTTCGTCGCGGCCGAAACCCCTTGTTCTCGTTGTTATTGGCCAGCTTGAAATCGGTGGAGCAGAGACACACCTCGCTCGTATCCTGCCTGAACTGCGGCACTACGGCATTGAGGTTAGCGTGTTCGCGCTCAAGAAAGGGGGGGGCCTCGAAGGCATTGTCGAGACAAGAGGAGTCCGAGTTCAAGCCCATCCAGGTCGTCGTTCTGGCCTTGGTGGTTTGCTCCGGGCCGCAGTATATCTGCGACAGGTTATTCGCCGTGAGCAGCCGCAGGTGCTCCACTGTTTTCTTCCCGCCGCATACCTCGTAGGCACTTTGGCAACCGTGGGTATACCGCTTCGGCGCGTCATGAGCCGAAGAAGCTTGTCCAGTTACCAATCTAAACACCCTGGTCTGCGTTGGCTTGAGAGACAACTTCACAAGCATATGTCTGTTGTTTTGGCCAACTCGCGAGCTGTAGCCCTACAGCTTATGGACGAAGGTGTTGCGCCAGCTCACCTTGGACTGATCTATAACGGTGTTCCCCGGGTTTCTGGCTCCTCCGGTCGCGCCGCTGTGCGCCAACGGCTGTGCATAGGGGAGAGGGCGTTGGTGTTGGTGTGCGTGGCTAATCTGATTGCTTACAAAGGCCATTCGGATCTGCTGGATGCATTGGCAATTGCTCAGCCGAGCTTGCCGGAAGACTGGACATTGATCCTGGTCGGACGGGATGATGGCATTGGCTCGCAGCTGCGCGCCCAAGCCCGGGCGCTCAGGCTTACGCCACACCTTCGGTTGGCAGGCGCAGTGTCAGAGCCTGCGGACTATCTCGTTGCAGCAGACATCGGTGTTCTTGCGTCCCACCAAGAGGGCTTCAGCAATGCGGTCTTGGAAGGAATGTCAGCAGGCTTGCCGATGCTGGTCACCGATGTGGGAGGCAACTCGGAGGCGATACTCGACGGGCAATGTGGGCGGGTGGTGCCACCGGGCTCCCCCGCCGCTCTGGCGGCGGCTCTCGTCGAGCTTGCCAAATCCCCCGAACTCAGGCGGAGCTACGGTGAACGCGCCCGCGAACGAGTCACTGAGCGTTTCAGTGTCGAGCAATGCGTGGGGCTTTACCGAGATCTCTACATGAATCTTGTCTCTGGAGCAGAGCCCCCCATCCCCCCCGGCGCTCGCTTTACCCCTTGAGGGCGGATTTGATCACCAAGAGGAGGGGGCGATCCACCACGTCCGGGTTGTTGGCCGCTACAGTCGTTGGTAGCGGGCTCGCCCTGCTTTCCAATCTGGCGTTGTTCTGGCGCGAGGTCGTCAGCGCAGCGGCCTTCGGAATAGGGTTGGATCTGGATACGTTTATTCTCGCCAGTCTTCTGCCCATTTTTCTTTCAGGACTCTTCGCCAATTCAATTGCCCCCGCGCTAATCCCGGCACTTGCACAACATCGAAAATCGGAAGGTGCGGATGGTGCACGCAGGCTGCTCACCGCCGTGCACGTGAGGATAGTACCTGCCTCCCTGCTACTCTGCCTGGCGTTATGGTCGTCTGCAGAGCTCCTACTGCCGATTCTTTGCCAGAACTGCGGCCCAGGGAGACTGGCTAAGGCGACGAACCTTTTCCAACTACTCGTGCCGCTATGCGCAATCCAACTTTCATCAGCGGTGTGGAAGGCGGCGCTGACTCTCGAAGGAAATTTGGTACTTGTCACCATAAGCCCTGCGTTCGCGCCTCTGATTGGGGTAGCCCTGATCTCGAGCCCGCTTGGCTCGTTGGGAGTGGACATCCTCGCCTGGAGTCTCTTGCTGGGAGCGATGGTTGAGTGGTTGGTCCTGGCATCGGTAGCGCGCCACACGCATACCCCTGTTCGACCGCCAAGTCCGGTACCGTTGGGTTCCATTGCCCGTAACTACGGCACGCTGTTGCTGGCGGCCACTTGCACTACAAGTGTGTGA
>Ga0194123_10000315_pt1 | contig 94402 bp, 88 predicted proteins | sample TA2MahsurfametaG_5_FD_155479 | JGI IMG/M metagenome (GOLD analysis project Ga0194123, IMG submission 155479) | Freshwater microbial communities from Lake Tanganyika, Tanzania - TA2015023 Mahale A surface | ecosystem: Environmental > Aquatic > Freshwater > Lake | place: Tanzania: Lake Tanganyika... | reverse complement strand
AGTGGCCTTTGCCGATCGCCCCCCAAATGCCGCCTGCCCTGGTGCCAATGCGCGCGCAGCGGGCCTGCTTGCCTGCGCCGCCAGCGCTGCCCAGGCGGCTGAACAGGCGGCGGGAGAATTGCTGCTACCCGCGCGAAAGATCCGTACCCAAGCGCGGCTCTGCGCCATTGAAAACCTACCCCCTGCCATGGCCGCCCCGGCGGCGCGGGATTTGATCACGGAAGCCGCCCCCTTGGCCGATGCCGAAGGCGCCTTGCTGCGGGGCCGTGCCGCGCTTTCCGCAGCCAGACCTTCCGCCGGGCCTGAGGCCGCACGCTGCACCGCCGCGCAGCTTGCATTGGGGGAAGCGCATCGCGGCTTATTGCTGAAACCGAATGATTTGGCGCTGAAGCGGCTTGCCGATGATGCAGGCTTACGTGCGGCGCGCATCACCGATTGTCAGCTTTGAAACCAGGAGGATTTGTCATGGCCCTCGCCCGCGAACTCAGCCTCCGCCTGCCGTTGCAACGCGGTGATGATGTGCGCGCCGTGCAGCAGGCGCTGATCCGCGCCGGCATGCTGGCGGGTAGCGCCGATGGTATTTTTGGCCCAGCAACGCATCGCGCGGTGCTCAATTTCCAGCGGCGCATGCAAGCACGCCATGCAGGCTTTGCCGCGGATGGCATTGTGGGCCGGCAAAGCTGGAGCGCGCTTTTCCCCGAAGCCGCGCCGCATCCGCTGACCGGCGCGGCAACGCCCGAATCAGGGCTCGCGGCAGCGCCAAATTGGCGCGCCATGTTGCGCCCTTATGTGCAACGCCTGATGGCGGGCAGCGCGCCGCCAGTGGGGCAAGGGGGGCGGCGCTGGCGGCTCAGCCCCGAAGGGCTGCGCCTGGAAGGCTTTGTTGCACCGCCGCGCAGCAGCGGCAGACCAGAAACGGTCACGCGCTGTTGGCGCGATTTTCGCGCAGCCTTTGAAAGCTGCGCTGCGGCTTATGGCGTGCCGGTGGAATTGCTGATCGCGACCGCCTGCACGGAAACCGGCGGACGCGCCGGCGCCATCCGCGAAGAACCTGGATTTGTGAGCGATGCGGCAACCCCGCACCGCGTCTCACCTGGAATGATGCAAACGCTGATTTCAACCGCCCGCGACGTATTGGCGGATGCCAGCATTGATCGGGTGCGATTGCTTGATCCCGCCACATCCATCCGCGCGGGCGCGGCGATGATTCGTGCCCAATCGATGCGCCGCAAATTGCCGACGCATTTCGACCCGCCCTTGGTGGCCATTGCCTATAATGCCGGATCGCTACGCGAACGCACCGATGGTGTCACCGACCCTTGGGGCATGGTGCAGACGATGCGTGGCGGGCACACCCATGCTGATGCCTTCAGCGCATTCTTCAATGATTGCTTCGCGGTATTCAAAGATGGCGATGCGCCCGCAGCGCTGACGCCGAGTTTCTGGGCGCTGCTGAAGGAATAGTTTCGGTCAGGAAAGCCGCGCCGCGCCTTCCGTCGCCAACAAGGCGAGCTTGCCCTCAGCGAAAACCGCAACCGGCGCGCGGCGCGCTTCATCCACCACAAGCACATCGCCGCGCAACCCGGCAGCAAGCCGCCCCCGATCAAAAAGGCCACAAGCTTCAGCCGGATTGGCGGAAACGAGCGCCCAGGCACGCGGCAAATCCAGCACGCCGCGCCCAGCCATAATGAAGGCCGCTTCCAGCATGGCCGGCCAGAAATAGTCGGACGCCAGCACATTCACCAAACCGCGTTCCGCGAGTGGCGCTGCTGAAGCCCAGCCCAAATGACTGCCGCCACGCACAACATTGGGGGCGCCCATCACAACGGCTTCACCCTCGGCGCGGGCATTGGCCGCGACTTCTTCCGTGATGGGAAATTCACAAATCCGCGCGCCATGGGCACGAAACAAGGCACGGCGTTCAATACTGTCGTCATCATGGCTGAGCATCGGGATGCCAGCGCTTGTGGCGGCCTCAGCCAAACGCGCACGCGCTGCGGGGATTTCGGCGCGGCGTGCATAGACCTGCTGTGCCAGCGCCATGAAGGCATCCGCCTTCATCCCAGCGCGGCCGGCATATTTCGCGACTTCGTCCAGATTATTCAGCTTTTTCACAATGCTTGGCGTATGGTCATTGAAGCCCAGCAAATGCACATCGCCGGAAGCAATATCGCCCAAGGCATCATCCAAGGCATCAAAATTATCGGCTTCAAAGCGCAAATGTACGCGAAGATCAGTGGCAGCGCTTCCTTTCATCGCCCGCAGCGCCGCCTTCATGCCGCGCCAGGCGTCACGTGAACGCAAGCCAGGTTCCCAAGAAAGCGTCACGCCAAGATAAGCCGTGGTGATGCCGGATGAAATCAACTGCGTTGCCGAATCGCGCAGGGCGAGTGCGGCCGGAAAGCCAATGCCCGGGCGCGGTTGAAATTGCCGTTCATGCGCATCGCCGTGAATATCCACCAGCCCCGGCATGACAAGAAGGCCAGCGGCATCAAAACGCCGCGCATCACGCGCGGGATCCTCGGCGATGATACCATCCGCCATGAACAAATCATCATGACGCAACGCCATATCGCGCAGCACCCGCCCGCCTTGAATGATCCAGGCCATGCTCAGCTCTCCATCACCAATTGCACGCGCGCGGCGGCATAGCATGAGAGGGTCCAATCCACAGGCACGCCTTCTGGATCGGTATTCAGGGCTTCCGCGACCATCACAGGGCGGGAACGTGACTGCATCAATTGCTTCGCTTCTTCTGGCGTTGGCAGGCGCGCGGTGATGCGCGTGGATTGACGGCGATAATCCGGCACACCGCATTCCGCCAGCGCCACAGTGATGGAAGCCTGACGCGAAAGCGCATCCGCCAGCGCCGCGAAGCGCGGCAGCGGAAAATGGTGCAAGCCCAGAACCAACGGCCTGCCACTGGCAAGACCAAGCCGCGCCACCCTGAGAACCGGCCGACCGCGCCGGATGCGCAAACCCGCCGCCACCTGATTTTCGGCGGCAACTTCACTGATCTGCAAAATGCGGCCCGCCGCTTCACGATTCTGCCGGCGTATGGTTTCCGAAAAGCGTGTGCGGGGCCCGAGCGGATAATCCAGCACATCTTCCGCCACGAAGGCGCCGCGCCCCTGTTCCACACGAATAATGCCGCGCGATTCCAATTCTTCCAAAGCGCGGCGGACCGTGTGGCGATTGACCGCGAAACGCTCCGTCAAGGCGGCTTCCGTCGGCAGCCTTTCACCGGGCTGGCGCCCGCCACCCGAAATATCAGCTTCCAAGGCTGTCGCGATCTGTCGCCAGAGCGCAACCCCGGCACCGCGCGCCAAGGCAGGGTTTGTCATCAAAGTTTCAACCATCACCGCGCAAATCAATGACATATCCATATTGCATAGGCCGTGGCTTCCTGTCTATAGGTCTAGACAAGCGTCATGACCCATTCCTCCCCCCCCTTCCCGCAAAACATCCGCCAAGGATGGATGTCCACACTCGCGCGCGCCTCGGTGGAGGAGCTTGCCGCAGGGCTTGCCGCATTGCCGCCATTGCCAGAAGCCGAAATTCTCCGTGCACCAGAAACAGGGCTGGTCATGGTGCGTGGCCGTGCCGGCGGCGATGGCGATGCCTTCAATCTTGGTGAGATGACCGTGACGCGCTGCGCCTTGCGGCTAGGCCCGCATATCGGCCATGCCTATGTCGCGGGGCGCGATCATTCAAAGGCGCGACTTGCTGCCGTGATTGACGCTGCCCTACAGGACGCCGCGTTGCATGATGCCATCATGCGGGCGGTTGTTGAACCCATCGCGGCCCGGCAACAGTCAACGCGAGAGGCCGAGGCCCGCAAGGCCGCCGCGACACGCGTTGATTTCTTTACCATGGCAACAATGCGATGACGCAGATGACCCCCGGCTTCGCCGATCGCGTGCTGGATGCACAAGCAAGCTTTCGCGCCATACTGGAAGCCATGAGCCGCCCTGGGCGCGTTCAACGTATTGAAGCGCGCTTGTCTCCGCCAGCGCCGCTCTGCACCGCTGCCGCCGCTGCGCTTTTGGCTCTGGCGGATGCTGATACGCCGCTATGGCATGATGCCGGTGAGGCCGCTGCGGATTGGCTACGCTTTCACTGCGGCGCGCCCATTACAGGCATTATCAAGGATGCGCGTTTCGTATTGGCTTGCGGCGCGGCGCCTTCTTTGGATGCGCTCGATATTGGTACGGATGAGGACCCTCAATTGGGTGCAACGTTGATCCTGCAAGTGGCCGAGCTGGTTGCGGGTGAAGGCTGGCGGCTGACAGGGCCGGGTATTCAGCACGAACATAGGCTGCGTGTGCTTGGCGCACCTGCGGATTTCGTCGCGGCCTGGGCGCGCAATCAAGCGCTTTTTCCGCGTGGTGTGGATGTGCTGCTATGCGCCGGCGACAATATCGCTGCCCTGCCGCGCAGCGTTATGATGGCGGAGGGCTGATCATGTATGTCGCGGTCAAAGGCGGCGAGAAAGCAATCAGCGCCGCCCATGCCTGGCTGGATGAAACACGCCGTGGCGATACAACGCTGCCGGAATTGAGTGTCGCGCAGATCGAACAACAAATGGCGCTTGCTGTTGATCGCGTCATGGCGGAAGGGTCCTGTCATGATCGTTTTCTGGCAGCGCTCGCCATCAAGCAAGCCAAGGGCGATTTGATCGAAGCCGCATTTTTGTTGCGCGCCTATCGCACCACCTTGCCGCGCTTTGGTGCCTCAGCCCCGCTCGAGACAAGCAGCATGCGGCTGCGCCGGCGTATCAGCGCCACCTATAAAGAATTGCCGGGCGGGCAGGTGCTGGGGCCGACCTTTGATTATACGCATCGGCTGCTGGATTTCGCGCTGGCCGCCGAAGGGCGCGACGCACCAGCCACACCAGAAGCACCGGCGGATACAAGCGATGTGCCGCGCGTGACCGAATTCCTAGCGCGCGAAGGTTTGATGCAGCGTGAAAGCATGGCTGAGACAGAACCCGGCGACTTGACACGCGAACCGCTCAGCTTTCCGGCGCCGCGTCCGGTGCGGCTACAGAACCTGGCACGCGGTGATGAAGGGTTTTTGTTGGCACTCGGTTATTCGACGCAGCGCGGCTATGGCAATTCACATCCCTTTGTGGGTGAAATCCGCGTCGGCCATATCGGTGTTGAAATCACGCCGCCCGAATTGGGCTTTGCCATTGATATTGGCGATATCGGCATCACGGAATGCCAGATGGTCAATCAATTCAAAGGCAGCCGGACGGAACCCGCGCAATTTACCCGCGGCTATGGCTTGGTCTTCGGCCATGGCGAACGGCGCGCCATGTCCATGGCTTTGGTGGATCGCGGCCTGCGCGCGCGCGAATTGGGTGAGGATGCGGATGCGCCGGCGCAGCAGGAAGAATTCGTGCTGTATCATTCTGACAATATCGAAGCGACTGGCTTTGTGGAGCATCTGAAGCTGCCGCATTACGTTGACTTCCAGAGCGAGCTTGAAAACCTGCGGACCATTCGCCGCGCCGCCGAGGCTGAATTGCGGGAGGCCGCGGAATGACCGAAGCCGGCTATAATTTCGCCTATCTGGATGAAGCGACAAAGCGCATGATCCGCCGCGCCATCCTGAAGGCGGTCGCGATTCCGGGACACCAGATTCCCTTCGGCGCGCGTGAAATGCCGCTGCCTTACGGTTGGGGTACGGGCGGCATTCAGGTCACAGCATCGATCCTTGGCCCCCAAGATGTGCTGAAGGTGATTGACCAGGGCGCCGATGATACGACGAATGCGGTTTCCATCCGCCGCTTCTTCACCCGCGTTGCCGGCATTGCCACAACGGATGCAACGGGTGAGGCCAGCATCATCCAGACGCGCCACCGCATCCCCGAAAAGCCGCTGGCCGAAAACCAAATCCTGGTTTATCAAGTGCCGCAGCCGGAACCGCTTTTCAAGCTGGAACCACACCGTGCCGAAACCAGGCGCATTCACGCCCTGGCCGATTACGGGCTGATGCATGTCAGGCTTTATGAGGATATCGCGCGGCTGGGCCATATTGCGAAAGCCTATGATTATCCGGTGATGGTGAATGAACGCTATTTGATGTCACCATCACCCATCCCCGCCTTTGACAATCCTAAAATGCACCAAATGGCCGCCTTGCAGCTTTTTGGCGCAGGGCGCGAAAAGCGCATCTATGCCGTGCCACCCTATACACCGGTGCGGAGCCTGGATTTTGAAGATCATCCCTTCCGCCCCATTCGCGCGCCACATGCTTGCGCGATATGCGGCAGCAGGACCAGCTATTTGGATGAACTCATCACCAATGATGCAGGCGGTCGCGCCTTTATTTGTTCCGATACGGATTACTGCCAGGAACGGCAGGAAGCACCAAAGGCGGCTGCGGAATGAACCTTTTGTTGGAAGCCCGCGGGTTGCATCTGAAATTCGGCGCCATTGCTGCGCTGGATGATGTGGCGATTGATGTCTCTGCCGGGGAAGTTGTGGCGATTGTCGGTGAAAGCGGCTCGGGCAAGACAACATTGCTGCGCGTGCTGGCCGGGCAAATGGCGCCCGATAGTGGCACAGTGCGTTACCTTGGTGGCGATGTGCTGGGCATGACGGAAGCGGAACGCCGCCGGCTGATGCGCACCGATTGGGGCTTTGTGCACCAAAACCCGCGGGATGGGCTGCGCATGGGTGTGTCGGCGGGCGGCAATGTCGGTGAAAGGCTGATGGCACTTGGCGCGCGGCACTACGGCAATATCCGCGATGAAGCGAAAGCCTGGTTGCAGCGTGTGGAAATTGACGCGGCGCGGATTGACGATCTGCCAAGACATTTTTCGGGAGGGATGCAGCAGCGCCTGCAAATTGCGCGCACGCTTGTCACGCGCCCCAAGCTTGTGTTCATGGATGAACCAACCGGCGGCTTGGATGTTTCAGTCCAGGCGCGCCTATTGGATTTGATCCGCGCGCTGGTGCACGAATTGGGGCTTTCCGTGCTGATTGTGACGCATGATATCGCGGCGGCACGCTTGCTCGCGGACCGTATTCTGGTGATGCGGCGCGGTCAGGTGGTGGAACAGGGGCTCACGGATCGTGTGCTGGATGATCCGCAGCATCCCTATACGCAGCTTCTTGTTTCATCGGTGCTGGCGGCATGACAATTCTTCTCCGCACGGAAGGTCTGGGCAAGACCTTCACGCTGCATTTGCAAGGCGGCACACGCATCCCGGTGCTGGGTGGCGTCGATCTTGCTGTACGGGCCGGCGAATGTGTCGCGCTTTCCGGGCCTTCAGGTGCTGGCAAATCCACGCTGATGCGGTGCCTTTATGGCAATTACGGCGCGGGCGCCGGGCGCATTTTGCTGGCGCATCAGGGGCGGGACCTTGATCTGGCTCGCGCCGATGCCCGCGCCGTGATTGAAGCGCGGCGCCAGACCATTGGCTATGTTTCGCAATTTCTGCGCGTTATTCCCCGCGTTAGCACGCGCGATATCGTCGCCGAACCCATGATGGCGCGCGGCGTTGCGCGGGTGGATGCGCTGGCGCGCGCCTCTGCCCTACTTGATCGCTTGAACCTGCCCGAACGCCTGCATGGCCTGCCCCCGGCGACATTTTCGGGCGGCGAACAGCAGCGCGTGAACCTTGCGCGCGGCTTTGGTCCGCGCCATCCGGTGCTGCTGCTGGATGAACCAACCGCGAGCCTGGATGCCGCCAACCGCGCTATTGTCATTGGCCTGATCGATGAAGCGAAGCAGGCTGGCACTGCCATTGTAGGCATCTTCCATGATGCCGAAGTGCGGGAAGCCGTGGCGGATCGTGTTTTCACCGTTGAACCCATGCAGGATGCCGCATGAGCGCCGAGACCATTCTGACCAATGCACGGCTTGTTCTGCCCGATGCCGTACTGGATGGCACGCTGGTGCTGCGCGATGGGCTGATTGCCGAAATCCAACCCGGCCGCAGCCAGGCGCGAGGCGCGCTTGATCTGCAAGGTGATCATCTGATCCCCGGCATTGTTGATGTCCACACGGATAATCTGGAACGCCAGGTGCTGCCGCGCGCCAATGCGCGCTGGCCTTCGCGTTCCGCCATGATTGCGCATGATGCGCAATGTGTCGCCGCCGGTGTCACCACTATTCTAGATGCGCTTTGCCTGGGTGATCTTGGTTTTGACACGGAACGCGGCCAGACCTTTCTGGATGGCGTGCGCGATCTTGATGAACTTGCTGATATAGGCGCGCTGAAGGGTGAACATCTTCTCCATCTGCGCTGCGAATTGCCCGCGCGGGATATGCCGCCCGCGCTAGACCCTGTGGCGGATCATCCGCGCGTGGTCATGGTAAGCCTGATGGATCATTCACCGGGTGTTGGCCAGTATCGCGACCTGGTACGTTATGCCGCGATGCGCAAGCGCCAGACGCAATGGAATGACGCACAGGTGCAAGCACGCATTGATAGCCTACTGGCGCAGCGTGCGGAGTTGCGGGAGAAGCAGCGCACTTGGCTTCTGGACCGCATTCGCCATCGCAACCTGCCGCTGGCGTCGCACGATGATGACACGCCATCAGAAATGGCGCGTAATTTGGCTGATGGCATCACAATTTCTGAATTTCCCGTCACCATGGAAGCTGCGCGTGCGGCGCGGGATTTGAAGGTGGAGGTGATTGCCGGCGCACCCAATATCGTCCGCGGCGGTAGCCATTCCGGCAATGTCGCCGCCGCTGATTTGGTGCGTGAAGGTTTGGCGCAGGCTTTCGCATCTGATTACGTGCCCGCTTCCATGCTGGAAGCCGCGTGGCGCGCGGTGGATGCGGGCGGCATCACCCTGCCGCAGGCGATTGCCATGGTGGCGGATACGCCCGCGCGCATGGCAAGGCTTGCTGATCGCGGGCGCCTCGCTGCCGGGCTTAAGGCTGATTTGGTGCGGGTGCGCAGCATTGGCGATATGCCGCTGGTGCGTGGCGTTTGGCGCGATGGGGAACGCATTGCGTGATGCCTTACCGCATTGCGCTTTACTACGCGCCGGCCATTGATGACCCATTGCATCAGCGTGCCTCGGCCTGGCTGGGGCGCGATGCTGTCAATGGTGCGGAAAAACCCCAGACCGCCATTGCTGGTATTGATGTTACTGAGGTCACCGCCGATGCGCGCGGCTATGGTTTTCACGCGACGCTGAAGCCACCCTTTCGGATCCAAGGTGACTTAAAGGCAGCACTTGAAACCGCGCAGGAGTTTGCTGCACGCACCGCGCCTTTCTCTCTGCCGCCACTTCAGATAACGGATTTGGATGGTTTCCTGGCATTGCGTGAGGCGACGCCCTGCCCTGCCCTGCAGGCCTTGGCCGATGGGGCGGTCACCGCGCTTGATGCCCATCGCGCGCCGCCGACCGAAGCTGAAATCGCTCGCCGCAAGCCGGAACGCCTGAGCCAGCGCCAACGCGACTACCTTGCTGCCTGGGGCTATCCTTACGTTTTTGCCGAATGGCGCTTTCACATGACGTTGACGCGGCGCCTGTCGGCCGCTGAAAAAGCAACCATCCTACCGGCAGCCACTGAAGCGCTGGGCGATGCGCCGGGCTTGCCCCGCAGCGTGGCGGATATTTGTGTTTTCACACAAGCCGCGCCTGGTGCGCCCTTCACAATCCTTGAGCGTCTTCCGCTGCGCGGTTAAGCGCGACCAGCACACGCGCGATACCCTCCGCGACATCGGCATCATTCATCACGCGCTCAACATCCAAGCCATCCGGCAGCGCGACCTCACGCGCCAATCTTGCCGCGATATCGGTTTGCGTTTCACGCCCGCGCGCAGCCAGCCGCGCCGCCAGAACAGAAATGGGGGCGGTGATGTGCAGCACCCGCAAAGGGTAGCGCGCGCCGGCTTCCAGCAGCACCGCGCGGGAGAGATTGGCAATCACCACGCGCCGCGCCGCCATGTCATCTTCAATATCGCGCGGAATGCCATAACGCAGCCCATGCGCCCCCCAGGCAAGCGCGAAGCCGCCAGCTTCAGCGCGTGCGGCAAATTCAGCATCATGCAACGCTTCATGATCCTCACCACCCGCATCTGCGGGGCGCGTGATGGCGCGGCGCACAAAACGGAAACGGGTATCCTGCACAAGTGCGGCGCACGCGCCGGCCATCAGCGTATCCTTGCCCGCCCCGGAAGGCCCCACCACCGCAATCAGCATCGCCTAAACCACCGGCTTCCGGCGCAATTCCGGTTCCAGCAATTGCGCGAAGACATCAGCGCCGATGCGCCCCAGGGCGCCGTCATCCAAGGCGGCGCGCGGGTCTTCAGCATTTCGCAAATGCGTGTATTCATCACGAAATTCACAGCCCGCCGATCGCGCTAATAGATGCACCCAATTCATGACGCTCATGGCGCGGCCTCGTTCCAAGGCAACGGCTTCGCGATGGCAGGAATGGAATATGGTGCAAAGCGTATCCGCCCCATGCTGCGCCATGGCGGCCAGATTCGCCTGATGCGCTGCGGCCAGGGCACCCGGTACGCCGGTCAAGGCGGAACACATATGGCCGGGCAGTGCTTCCTCATCCTCCACCAACTCCAGACCAGGGATCAGGCGCAGTAGGTTTGAGACAAGATCATTCACCGCAACACGCGGCTGAAACCCGACATGCCGATGCAGCAAAACACGCAAAGGCACAGGCTGCACCAACAATTTCTGTAAGGCAGCGCGACGTTCCCAAAGCACTTCCGTCACATGAGTCGTGCTGAATTGCGCCGGCGTTTCCGGTGCCATCACATCTTCCATATTCATATGGCAGGAAGGGCACCAGGTGATCACCTTATCGCGCCCCGTCGCATTAAACGCTGCAACGATGCGCCGGCCCATGGCTTCGGTAATGCGCGCATTATGTTCCGTGGTTGAACCGCAGCAATGCGAAGGCCCGCCGTGTGGTGCGGCATCCACGCCAACGGCCTCCAGAAACCGTGCGGTCAGGCGCAAGACATCGCCATGGCGCAGCAGGTTGCAGCCATACCAGAATATCGCGCGCTCCGCCGGCAAGGGGTGTTGCGTTACAGCCATTCCGCTTGCTCCTGTTGTGTCAGGCCAAGCCGCGCAAAGCCCTTCACGCGGGCGGACCAACCGCTATCGGTCTTCACCGGCAATAGCGGCGCACCATCCAAGGCGCCGCGTGCACGCATGCTGGCAAAGCGCATCATCAAGGCGACATCGAGCTTTTCGGGACAGGCGCTGTTGCAGGCGGCACTTCGCGTGCAGGCACCAATCCAGGCGAGTGAAACGCGCGATGCTTCCTCACCACGCAGCAGCGCACGCATACCGGCTGCGACCTCGGCCGGATCGGCCTCCGTCACCCCTGCAGCAAAGCGCGTCATGGGGCAGGCTTGCACGCAAGCACCGCAGGCGGTGGAGGCTTCTGCCATACGGGCACCTTCGGTTGCGATGCGTGCGGCCAAACTCATGCAGTGGCGCCAATTACCGCAATGGCCTCGATTTCAATGCACGTCAGCGGTGTGGTGAAGCTGGCGCCACCGACACACGTGCTGGCGGGCGGCACGGGCAAAGTCGCCAGGACGCGCCGACGCACAGCATCAAAGCCGGCATAGTCGCGCATATCCGAAAGATAGGTGTTCAGCTTCAACACATCGGCGAAGCTGCCGCCTTCCTGCGCCAGGGCGCGCGTCAGGCGCGCGAAACATTCCTCGGCCTGCGCTTCCACGCCCTGAGCCTCGGCCGCACTGCCGCGCGCAGTGACACCGGAACAGAACACCAGCTTGGCACCGCCCGGCAGCGGCAGGCTGCGTGTGGGGGCGAAGGCGGGTTTCGATACTGCGGTTTCGGCCATGGCGGTATTCCTTGAAAACAACTTCAGTTTGCCGTGCCATGGCCCTTCGACACAAGCTCAATAACGCCGCAGCGGCACGCGCCAAGCCATGACGGAAGCGGCACCGACCAGCACCGCCGCCATGATGAAAAGCCCGCGAAAGGGCTCGGCCAGGGCAGCGCGCAAGGGCGCAACCGCATCGCCGCGCAACGCCCCGGCATCAGCCACCAGCGCGGCGAAACCTTCGGTCAGCGCAGGTGTCAGCAAGGCCATGGCGCCAAAAATCGCCGCCGCCGCCACCGCTGCCCCAAGCGCCGCACCGAAATTGCGCGAAAACGCCACGCCCGCCGCGGCGATGCCAAGCCGCCCCTGCCCCGCCGCCGCCTGCACTGTTGTCTGCACCACCGGATAGGATGTGCCGGAACCGAAAGTCGCCACACTCAACAGCGCCAGCATCAGCCAAATCGGCATGGCCGCAGCATAGATCGCCAGCAGGCTCCAGATCAGCGCAGCCACCGGCAAGCCAATGCTTGGCCACAACATCGCATGCCCGGTGCGCGCTACCATCTTGCCGGAGAAAAACGCCCCAAAAGATGAGCCTATTGAAATAGCAAGCAGCACCAGCCCAGCGGAGGCCGGATCAAACACCCGCACCACTTGCAGCCATAAGGGCAGGAAGGAAATCAAACCGACTTGCGCTGCCACCACAAGGATGGACAGCATCAGCAGCCGCCAAATGCTGGCCTCGGCAAACATAGGCAGCGGCAGTAGCGGTTGCGGCTGGCGGCGTTCAATACGCAGCAGCACCACACCCGCGAAAAGCGCAAGGCCAACCAAGCCCAGGATCAACGGCAAATAGGCCGCATCAAAACGCCGCGCGCGATCAAGTGCCACCAAAGCCGCGCCCATGGTCAGCACGAAAAGCCCAAGGCCCAACCAATCAAACCGCCAGCGCCGCCCGGCATGGTCTGGCACAATATCGGGCAGGCGACGCGCGATGTAGGCGCAGACCAGCGGCATGGGCAGCAGGAACCAGAAAATCCAGCGCCATCCGAAAGCCTGGGTGATGAAGCCCCCCGCCACCGGCCCAAAGGCCGAGGCAAAGCCATAAGCCCCGGCAATCCATGCCTGGAATTTGCCGCGTTCGCGCGGCGGCACGGTTTCACCAATCAAGGCCTGCGTGAGAGTCAGCAACGCGCCGCCACCAAAGCCCTGAATGACGCGCGCAACAATCAGACTCGGCAGGCTGGGTGCCAATGCGCAGCCGGCACAGCCCGTGAAGAAAATCGCCAAAGCCACAAACAACAAACGCCGCCGACCAAAAAAATCACCCAATTGCCCAAACACCGGCGCGGCGCAGGTGGCCGCGACCAGATAGGCAATCAGGATCCAGGAAACGCGTTCAATCCCGCCCATATCGGCAGCGATATCGGCCAAAGCGGTGGCGACAATTGTCTGATCCACCGCAGAGAGAAAAATCACCAGCGCAATCGCCGGAAATCCGCGCAGGAAACGCGCGCGAAGTTCTGCCGATGGATCAGCCGCCATCACAGGGCGCCGCTGCGCCCCATTTCAAGGAATTTGTCGCGCCGGCGGGCACGCAAGGTGGAGGCATCCAGCGCCAGCAAGGGCGTCAGCAGCGCTTCAATCTTGTCACCAAGCGCGCTGATGACCGCCACCGAATCCCGATGCGCGCCGCCCAAAGGTTCCGGCACCACAAGATCCACCAGGCCAAGCTTCCGCAAATCATCGGCCGTGAGTTTCAAGGCCTCAGCGGCGGTGCTGGCCTGCGCGGCATCCCGCCACAGGATGGATGCGCAGCCTTCCGGGCTGATTACGGAATAAATCGCATGTTCCAGCATGATGATGCGATCCGCCGCCGCCAGCGCAATCGCGCCACCCGATCCGCCCTCACCAATGATGGTCGCAATGAAGGGCACGGGCGCATCAAGCCCCGCTTCGATGGAACGGGCGATCGCTTCCGCCTGGCCGCGCGCTTCAGCGTCAATGCCTGGAAAGGCGCCGGAAGTATCAACGAAGGACAGGATCGGCAGACCAAAGCGCCCGGCCAATTCGATCAGGCGGCGCGCTTTCCGGTAGCCTTCAGGCCGCGCCATGCCGAAATTATGTTTCACACGGCTATCGGTATCATGGCCGCGTTCAGTGCCCAGCACCATAACAGCGCGGCCCCGGAAGCGCCCCATGCCGCCCACCACCGCCGCATCATCCGCAAAGGCGCGATCCCCGGCGAGTGGCGTGAAATCCTGGATCAGCGCCGCGATGTAATCGGTGGCATGCGGCCGATCAGGGTGGCGCGCTACCTGCGCCTTCTGCCAGGGGGATAGCTTGGCATAGGTGGTCTTCAGCAGGGCTTGGGCTTTTTCGCCCAGGCGACCGATTTCTTCGGCAACATCAATGCCGCCCGCATCGGTGGTCCGACGCAGCTCCTCGATCTTGCCTTCAAGCTCGGCGATGGGTTTTTCGAAGTCGAGAAAGTGACGCATGGCGCGGGGTTAGCCCAAATCCGCCCGGGATGCGACCCCTAGTAAGTTTGGGCGGCTGATTGAACCGCTCCGGCTCAACGCCTCCGCGGATCAGACGCCAGGGGGTGGTGCTCGGCCACCAGGGCGCGCAGGCGTTCTTCCAGCACCTTGGTATAGATTTGCGTGGTGCCGATATCCGCGTGTCCCAGCAGCATTTGCAGGCTGCGCAAACCCGCCCCCCGTTGCAGAAGGTGTGAGGCAAAGGAATGGCGCAGCACATGCGGGCTGACCCGGCCGGGGTCGAGCCCTGCGGCCAGCGCGACCTCCTTCAAGATCAGGCCCAAACTCTGGCGGGTCACATGTCCCGACGCCCCACGGGATGGGAACAGGAACCGGCTGGCCTTGCCATTTTCCTCGGGCCGCGCGGCCAGGGCCAAATCCCGGGCGCGTTCGGATACCGGCACCAGCCTTTCCCGCCCCCCCTTGCCACGCACCACAACCAAGGGGGCGCCGGGGCGGAGCGCCGCTGCCGGCAGGCTGACCAGTTCAGAAACGCGCAGCCCACTGCAATAGAGCATCTCCACCACCGCCGCGGCGACCGGCCCCCTTTTGCCCGGCAGGGCGGCGGCGGCGGTGATCAGCGCCGCCACCTCCTCCTCCCGCAGGGCCTTGGGCAGGCTTTGCGGCAGGCGGGGGGCTTCCAGCAATTCTGAGGGGTCATCGGGGCGAATCCCCTCCCGCAGCAGGAATTGATGGAATTGGCGGATGGCGGAAAGCCGCCGTGCCTGGGTGCGCGCGGCCAGACCCTGGGCGGCCAGGCCAGCCAGCCAGGCGCGGAGCAAGGCGCTATCGGCCCCGTGCAGCGGGGTGCCACGGGCGGCGGCGAAACCCGCGAAATCCTCCAAATCCGCCTGATAGGCCGCCAGCGTATTGCGCGCGGCGCCCCTTTCGGCGGCCAACATTTCCAAAAACGCCTCGGCATGACGGGAAAGCCCCGCCGGGGCAGTCGGTTTAGCGCCCGCGGAAGCGGTCATTGGGGATGGTGCGCTCCACCGCCTGGGGCGTCACGCTCGGCGGAAAGGCGCCAATCAGGATCAGGCCCACGGCAAAAAGGCCAAGCACCACGGCGACAACCAGCAAAATCGGGTTACGGAACATGCTGGCGGCTTGGCTCCCTCTCGCTTTCCTGAAATCGTGCTAACGCTGCCACCCAAGATGCGCAACTCTCTCTTTGATGATGCCCTGCCAGGCCTGCCCGAACCCGCCACAGGGCGCGATCCGTCGCGGCCAAGCATTGTGCTGGTTGGGCTGCCGGGGGCGGGGAAATCCGCGCTTGGCCGGCGGCTGGCCGGGCTTCTGGGCCTGCCTTTTCGAGACGCCGACACGGAAATCGAAAACGCTGCCGGCATGCCGATCACGGAAATTTTCGCCCGCTATGGGGAGCCGCATTTCCGTGATGGTGAGCGGCGCGTGATTTCACGCCTGCTGGCCGGCCCGCCCCTGGTGCTGGCGACCGGCGGTGGTGCCTTCGCCGATGCCGCGACGCGGGCCGCGATTCGCGCCAGTGGCGCCATTTCCATTTGGCTGAAATGCCCGCTTTCGGTGCTGATCCGCCGTGTCGCGGGGCGTGAACATCGCCCGATGTTCCTGAATGCCGACCCGGCCGAGGTGCTGCAGCGCCTGATGAATGCGCGCCACCCGCTTTATGCCGAAGCCGACATCACCCTGCCTTGCAATGATGAAAGCCTGGAAAATACCACCCGTCGCCTGGAGCATGCCTTGAAGACCTACAACCCGCCCGAACGCGTGCCCGTTGGCCTTGGGGAGCGCGCCTATGAAGTACTGGTCGGGCAGGGTTTGCTGGCGCGTGCCGGTGGCCTGCTGGCCCCGGTACTGCCGGCCAAGCGCGTGGCGATCATCTCAGACGCCATGGTGGCGCCCTTGCATCTGCCGGCTTTGCGCGCCGGGTTGCAGGAAGCGGGCTTTGCCATTGCCGTGGAACTGACCGTGCCCCCCGGCGAAGCGAGCAAGGATTTCGGCCGGCTTCATGGCTTGTTGGATGATTTGCTTTCGGCCGGTGTGGATCGGCGCACGGCCGTGATTGCACTTGGTGGCGGCGTGGTGGGGGATTTGGCCGGCTTCGCCGCGGCCATTGCAATGCGCGGCCTGCCCTTCGTGCAAATCCCGACAAGCCTGCTGGCGCAGGTGGATAGCAGCGTTGGCGGCAAGACCGGGGTGAACCTCAAGGCCGGGAAAAACCTGGCCGGTGCCTTTCATCAGCCGCGGATAGTGCTGGCGGATACGGATACGCTCGGCACGCTACCGCCGCGCGAATTGCGCGCAGGTTACGCGGAAGTGGCCAAGCACGGATTGTTACAGGGCGAATTCTGGCATTGGTGCGAAGCCAATGGTCACGCCGTTGTGTCCGGCGATGCGGCCGCACTTGCTGTTGCTGTGATCGAATCCTGCAAGCTGAAAGCCGCTGTGGTCGCCGCTGATGAGCGTGAGGAAAGTGCCGAAGGCGGGCGCGCCTTGCTTAATCTTGGCCATACCTTCGGACATGCCTTGGAAGCCGAAGCGCGCTTTGATGGTAGCGTTTTGCATGGGGAGGCGGTGGCGGTTGGGCTTGGCCTGGCGGCGTCGCTTTCCGCGCGGCTTGGCCATTGCAGCCAGGAATGGCCTTCGCGCGTGATTGCGCATCTGGCGGCCTGCGGCCTGCCCGCGCGCATCACCGATCTGCCGCGTCGCTTCAAGGTGGATGCGCTGCTCGGCCGCATGGCGAAGGATAAGAAAAACCGCGACGGAAAGATGCGCTTCGTGCTGCTGCGCGGGCCCAGTGATTGCTTCACCAGCAGCGATGTGCCGGCGGAGATGGTGGAGAGGCTGCTGCGCGATGAAGGGGCGGCGTGAGGCCCAGAGCGTGTTGCGTTCACATGCTTTCACGCAACCCGCTCTAGATCTTTGTTTTTCGAGCATCGTCACGCGTTCAGATGATTCTATCTGAACGCGATCTGCTCTAGCCCCCCAACATCTTGCGCGCGACAATCAGGCGCATGATTTCATTCGTGCCTTCCAGGATGCGATGCACGCGCAAATCCCGCACGATTTTCTCAATGCCATATTCCGCCAGATAGCCATAACCACCCAGCAATTGCAGCGCATCATCGGCCACGCGTGACGCGGTATCGGTGACGAAACGCTTGGCCATGGCGCAGAACATGGTGGCGTCGGCTTCCCCGGCATCAAGCTTGGCGCAGGCCCGCAAGAGCAAGGCCCGCGCCGCTTCTAATTCGATCCGCATATCGGCCAGCTTGAATTGCGTATTCTGGAAATCGCTGATTGCCTTGCCAAAGGCGCGGCGTTCTTGCGTGTAACGCAGCGCGATATCCAGGGCGGCTTCCGCACCACCAAGCGAACAGGCGGCGATATTCAAGCGCCCACCATCAAGCCCCGCCATGGCGAAGCGGAACCCCTGCCCTTCCGCGCCGAGCAAAGCCTCCGCGCCCACGCGCGCATCCTCAAAAATCACCTGCCGCGTCGGCTGCGCATTCCAGCCCATCTTGCGTTCATTGGCGCCGAAGGAAAGGCCGGGCGTATCTTTCGGGATCAGCAGCGCGGAAACACCACCGGGCCCATCGCTGCCGGTGCGGAGCAAGGTGAGGTAAAGATCAGACACACCAGCGCCCGAGATGAATTGCTTGGTGCCATTCAGCACATAGCCCTGATTATCGCGCGAAGCGCGTGCCTTCAGCGCCGCCGCATCGCTGCCCGAACCCGGTTCCGTCAGGCAATAGGATGCAATCGCTTCCATGGTGATGAGCTTCGGCAACCAGGCGCTGCGCTGCGCATCATTGCCGAAGCGGTCAATCATCCAGGCGACCATATTATGGATGGACATGAAGGCGCTAATGGTAGGGCAACCGGTGGCGAGTGCTTCAAAGACCACCGCCGCATCAAGCCGCGTGAGCCCCGCGCCGCCTGAGTCTTCGCGCACATAAAGGGCGGCCATGCCAAGGGCCGCGGCTTCGCGCATTTCCGCCACGGGGAAATGCTGTTCCTTGTCCCATTGCAGTGCTTTAGGCGCCAACACATCGCGCGCGAAATCCCGCGCGACGGATTGCAGCGCACGGGTTTCTTCCGGCAGGTCGAAGGTGGCAGCATTCATGCTGAGATTTCCTTGGCGATATCGGCCATGCGCGCGCGGGCGGCCTTCAGGTTGCGCGCCTTCACATGGCCAAAGCCCTTGATGCCGGCGGCGGCTTCTGCCCATTCGCAAATGGCGCTGTGCGTGGCGGGGGAAAGCTTCGGCAGCAACGCTTCCAGCCCGGTGCGATATTCATGCGGCAGCGCGCGCTCTTCGCGCCTTTCGGTGGTGCGCGCGAAGGGATCAAGCAAGGTGCCGCGCAGGAATTTGCCGTGGCGGAGCAAGCCCATCGCCTTCAGCATCCAGGGGCCAAATTCTTGTTTCACGGGCAAGCCCGTATCAGGGTTCAGCTTGGTCATGATTGGCGGCGCCAGATGCAGTTCAATGCGCTGCGTGCCGGTAAAACCCTGCGCCAGCATGCTGCGCCATTCCGGCAGGCTATGCAGCCGCGCCACTTCATATTCATCCTTATAGGCCATCAGGCGATACAACTGCCGCGCCACAGCGCGTGCCAGCCGTTCTTCGCCGGGCACCGCCGCCGCTTCCGCCGCGCGAATGCGCGCGACAAAATCCTGATAGCGCCCTGCGTAACGGGAAGACTGATAGGCCTTAAGGTCCTCGGTGAAGCGCGCGATCATCTCATCAAGCGTTTCCGGCCCGCGCGGCGCTTCCAGTGTTTCGGTTACGGCGATGCGGCCCAGCGCGAAGGCATTCTTATTGCGCTCCACCGCGGCGCCATTCAGTTCAATGGCACGCAGGATCGCCTCGGCCGAAAGCGGTACCAGCCCGCGCTGCCAGGCAAAGCCCAGCATGAAGGGATTGAGGTAAATCGCATCGCCCAAATCACGTTCAACGCGCGACAGTGCCGGAATGGTCAGCGCTTCACGGCACGCGGCGCCCAGGCTTTGCAGCATGGCGGCATCGTCGTAGCGGGTTTCGGGATCCTTCACGAATTGCGCGGTGGGCGACAGGTCCGCATTCACAATCGCGGTACTGCGCGCGGGGCCGAGCAAGGGCCGCGCGGTGCGGCCATGCGCCACCACCATATCGGCGGCGAGCATCAAATCCGCCTCACCGGCCGCAATGCGTGCGCCGGAAAGCTGATCCGCCGCCGCGCCCACCGGGCCGATGCGCAATTGCGCGTAAACCCCGCCGCCCTTTTGTGCGAGGCCCAAAAAGTCCAGCGTGCGCACCGGCCTGCCTTCCAGATGCGCCGCCTGGGCCAGAATGGCCGCCATGGAAGACACGCCCTGCCCGCCCACGCCGGCAATCAGTAGATTCCACGCCTCGCCTTGGATGGCAGGCAGGCTTGGTTCGGGCGGTAGCGGCGGCAGCGTAATGGCCGCGGGGCGTGCCGGTTCCGCGCCGATCAGGCTGACGAAGGACGGACAAAAACCCTCCACACAGGAAAAATCCTGATTGCAGGCGGATTGGTCAATGCGGCGCTTGCGCCCAAACGGTGTTTCAATCGGCTCCACCGCCAGGCAATTGGATGCGCGGGAGCAATCGCCGCAATCCTCACAAATGCGGGGATTGATCGCGATGCGGCGATTGGCGCGCGGCGCCAAATCACGCTTCCGCTTGCGGCGGCGTTCGGTCGCGCATTCCTGATCATAGATGATGGCGGTGACACCCTTCACCGCGCGCAATTCCTTCTGCACCGCATCAAGCCGCGCGCGATGATGAAAGCCAACTGTGGAAGGGATCAGCGGATCACCGCGATGCCGGTCCGGATCATCGGAGACAATTTCGATCCGCCCCACACCCTCGCCATGCAATTGCGCGGCGATATGCGGCACATCAATCTCGCCTTCCGGGGTTTGCCCGCCGGTCATGGCGACAGCGCTATTCACCAGAATCTTGAAGCTGATATTGGCCTTGGCAGCCACTGCGAAGCGCACCGAAAGACTGCCAGAATGGGCATAGGTGCCATCGCCCATATTCGCAAAAATATGTTCCTGGCTGGTGAAATGTTCCTGCCCGATCCAGGCGGAGCCCTCACCGCCCATTTGGCAGAAGAAATCCGTATCGCGATTCATGAAGCGCGCGAGGTAATGGCAGCCAATGCCAGCAAGCGCGCGGCTGCCTTCCGGCACGCGGGTTGAGGTATTATGCGGGCAGCCAGGGCAGAAATACGGGTCGCGACCATGCACCGGCAATTGATCACCTGCCGCCAAGCTTTCCAGTGCCGCCATGCGCGCCAGCATGGCATTGGTGCGAAAGGCTTGCGGCAGGCGCGCGAACAAGGCGCGCAAAATCTGCGCGGAATCAAGCTCATTCAAATCAGACAGCAAGGGCCGCCCGGCTTCGTCACGCTTGCCGGTGATGCGCGGGCGGCGATCCATATGAAACAGCGCATCGCGCAACTGCCATTCCAGGAAGGATCGGCGATCTTCGATCACCAGGATTTCCTCAAGCCCCTCGGCGAAAGCGCGCGCGGCATCGGCATCAAGCGGCCAGGCGAGGCCCACCTTCCAGATGCGCAGGCCCTGGGCGCGGGCGAAATCCTCGGAAATGCCGGCCTCGGCCAAAGCTTGGCGCAAGACAGTGAATGCCTTGCCACGCACGGCGATGCCAAAGCGCGCATCGGCGCTTTCCAGCACCATGCGGTCAATGCCATTGGTGCGTGCAAAGGCATTGGCGCGCGGCAGTTTCGCATGGCGCAGGCGTTCTTCCTGCACCATCGGCGGGTCAGTCGCGCGGATATGCACGCCATCGGGCGGTGTTGGCATGCCCTGCGGTTCGCGCGTGGCGTAAAGTGCGGGGTCCAGCATAACCGTCATGGTCGCATCCATGGTGTCGGCCACGCATTTCATGCCAACCCAGGTGCCGGCGTAACGGCTGAGCGCAATGCCCTTCAGCCCATATTCCAAAACCTCCCCCACATCGGCGGGGTCCAGCATGGGGATTTCCAGATCCATGAAGGCATATTCGCAGCCCGATGTTATGGTGGAGGATTTGGAGGATGGATCATCCCCCGCCAGCGCCAACACACCGCCCAGAGGCGCGCTGCCGGCGGAATTGGCATGGCGCAGCACATCGCCCGAGCGATCAACGCCTGGCCCCTTGCCATACCAAATGCCGAAAACGCCATCCAAGCGCGCGCCGGGGGTGAGGTGCACCTGCTGCGAGCCCCAAATGGCGGTCGCGGCCAAATCCTCATTCAAGCCTGGCTGAAACACCACATCATGGGCGCGGAGGCGTTCAGCCTGACGCGCCAATTCCCGGTCAAAGGCACCAAGAGGCGATCCGCGATAGCCGGAAATGAAGCCCCCGGTGCGAAAGCCAAGTGCCGCATCCATTTCCTGGCGCAGCATGGGCAGGCGCACCAGCGCATGCGTCCCGGTCAGCAATACGGGGCCGGTACGGGCTTCCCAACGTTCTTCGAGTGTGGCTTCTGGCCGGATGATGCTTCCCATGGGTGCATTGTGGCGTTTGCCTGCGCGAATGCCAATTGTCTTTTGCGCGCGGGGCCGAAGTGCGCCCTGTTATCCAAGCCAGCCGGGGTCAGCCATGTCCGGCGCTGCGGGCAATTTGGCATGACAAGGTCAACTTGGCGCCAGATCTTCGGTTGAGCCTTTCCCCGAAACCAGGTTGGCGCCCCGGTCCAAGAACACCATTTGATCATCGTTGCGCCAAACGCGGAGTTTGGCATTATCAAGAAATAAAAAGAGCGCCCTTGCTTTTACGAATCCCCTGCTTTGACGGGGTTGATGGCTTCACTATCCGCAACGAAACGGATCATGAACCGCTTCAGCTTCCAGGAATAGGGCGCCTTTCCCTGGAAACCATACCGGCTGGCGCTTGGCCAATACTGCTGGCGAATGCAGGCGAGACAACCAGAATTTATTTCCATGTTTTTCTCTCTCGCCTGGTGATGTGTTGGCAGATGGATGAAGGCGCTGCCAAACCCAGCCTTCAGGTCGCGCCACCAGAATTCGACGCGCTTTTCCACCAGGCGAAAGACCAGTGCTCAGCTGATCCCGTCTGGGATTGGATTCGGCTTAAGCGATAGTCGGGGGGGACCCCTCAAGCCTCCCTGAGCAGGCCTGCGCAGGGTTTTTTGCCAGTCTTGAACATGATGTCATCCGCGCCCGTCACCATACGTCAAATATCACTGAATTCATCGACAAAGTCGTACAACTTCTCCATCAGATGGCAGCGACAACCGGCCTGGATCCGCTTGTGCTTGCGAAGCTTTTGACGCCCGATACGGCTTGGGCGGGTCTTGATGCGCCATTTCTTTCGGTCAACACTCGGATCTTGCAGCAGTTTCGCCAGATCTTTAGCGCATGGGCCAATTTGACGCGTCGTTTCTCAACGGCGCTTGACACGGATCGCCTGGAAACATGCGCGCCGCCGATCATCTATGCGCTGCATCCTTTCACGGATATCAATACCATTCGCATCAGGTTTGGCATCGATAGGGCAAAACGACCCCAACTACAGTTAGGGATAGCCCCAGCGGTGATCCTTGCCGCCGTGCAGGGTGAATTATATCTTGACGGACGGATTTCCGCTTCTCTCAAGCGCTTATCGCGTGCGTTGACAGACCTGAAGCGCGATTTTTGCGATGGGCGTCAGTTGGATTTTTCCTTCGACGATAATGGCTCTGATCCGGGGCTCCGTTTTGATCGCGCCCGTGGCAGCAAGGAACCTCTCATTCCTGATCTGTATCTATTGGCCGAGATTGCGAAATGGCAAAATGCAGGGCGGTCGTTCGATCTCTATCAGGGGCCACCCTTCCTGGAGCGCAAAAAGCAACTCTTCTGGAGGGGTTCGACCACTGGTGCCTTCATCCATTCCTTTGAGGAATTCTGTGACAATCATCGGGTCAAGGCATGCTTGCACACAGCTCAGAAATTGCCGCTGCATGCCGATTGCAAGATAACAAATATTGTTCAAACGCCAGAGGAAGTGCGCGGGCCAGCCAGTTTTTTTCAAGGAAAACAAAATTCTTTCCCCCAAGATCGATCCTCGGGATTTTGCCCAGTATCAAATGTTCTTGGATTTACCGGGCAATGCATCAGCCTGGGGTACCAACCTGCGGTATCTTCAAGGTATGTTGATTTTTCGCGTCGCCCATGAGTACGAACTTCTTTACCATGAGTTTCTGCAGGCTTGGGTGCATTACATTCCAGTAGCCGCTGATCTTTCCGATCTGAAATCCAGGGTAGATTGGGCATTACTACATCAGAACGAAGCAGCCCAAATCGCCGCCCGTGGTCAGGCATTCATGCTGGATTTCCTGGCAAATGGTGACGATATCCTGAAAAAGATATTGCGCGATAACCTTCAAGTCGCGCTTCCTGTGACGCCGGCCTGAAGCAGCCCTTTTGATGGAGGCCGCAAGAGCCTCCGCGCCACCACACCCTCCAGCCCCGGTTGCCTGAGGCCGCCCCGCGCCCTATAGCGCCCAGGGTCCAGTCACAAGCACGAGGGAATCCCCCAAACGTGGCCACCATCGCCGCCCCCGACGCGCCCAACCCCGCGCTCGCCGCCCAGGCGGCCATTCTCGCCCGCCCGCTCGATGATCCCCGCCGCATGGCCAATGCCATTCGGGCGCTGGCGATTGATGCGGTGGAACAAGCCAAATCCGGCCACCCTGGCATGCCCATGGGCATGGCCGATGCCGCCACTGCGCTTTTTGCCGGTTTTTTGAAATATGACGCGGCTGACCCGCGCTGGCCGGACAGGGACCGCTTTGTGCTTTCCGCCGGCCATGGGTCCATGCTGCTTTACGCCCTTTTGCACCTGACAGGGCATGAGGGCATGGGGGCGGACGACCTTCGCCGCTTCCGCCAGCTTCATTCCCCTGCGGCCGGCCATCCGGAATTTGGCGAGCATCCTGGGATTGAAACCACCACCGGCCCGCTCGGCCAAGGCATTTCGACCGCGGTCGGCATGGCCATGGCGGAACGCATGATAGCGGCGCGATTCGGTGCCTCCTTGGTGGATCACCGCACCTGGGTCATCGCTTCCGATGGGGATTTGCAGGAAGGTGTGGCGCATGAAGCAGCTGCCCTGGCCGGGCATTACGGGCTTTCCAAGCTGACCGTGCTTTGGGATGACAATCATATCTCGATCGATGGCGATACGGCGCTGTCATTTTCGGAAGATGTGCTGAAGCGCTTTCAGGCCTATGGCTGGGCCGTGCGGCGCGTGGATGGGCATGATGCAGGCGAATTGGCCGGCGCCATGTCCTGGGCCACGCGTAACCGGAAGCCCACACTGATCGCCTGCCGGACCATTATTGGCCTTGGCGCGCCGACCAAGGCGGGCACGGCGGGCAGCCATGGCGCGCCTTTGGGGGCGGCTGAGGCTGCCGCTGCCAAACAGGCTTTGGGTTGGACAGCAGCGCCTTTTGAGGTGCCGGCGGATATCAAGGCGCTTTGGGAAAATGCCGGACGGCGCGGCGCGGGCGCTCGGCGTTCCTGGCTGAAGCGCATCGCCAAGCACCCGCAGCGCGCTGAATTCGAACGCGCCATGGCCGGCCGCCTACCGGAAGCCTGGAATGAGGCACTTTCCACGCTGCGCGCCCAGATCGCCACCGATAAGCCAAAGCTCGCGACCCGCGTTTCCAGCCAAAAGGCCCTGGAAGCCTTGGTGCCATCCGTGCCGGAAATGGTGGGCGGTTCGGCGGATTTGACGGGTTCCAACAATACCAATGTGAAGGGCGTGCCGGCGATCGCACCCGGCAATTTCAGCGGCCGCTTCGTCCATTGGGGCGTGCGTGAACATGGCATGGCGGCGGCCATGAATGGCATGGCGCTGCATGGCGGCATCATTCCCTACAGCGGCACGTTCTTAGTGTTCAGTGATTACCTCCGCCCTGCCGTGCGGCTAGCCGCGCTGATGCGCCAGCGCGTCATTCATGTGCTGACGCATGATTCAATCGGCCTTGGTGAAGATGGGCCGACGCACCAGCCGGTCGAGCATATCGCTTCCTTCCGCGCCATGCCGAATGTGCATGTGTTCCGCCCGGCAGATGCGATGGAAACGGGGGAATGTTGGGAATTGGCTTTGCGCCGCGCTGATGGGCCTTCCTTGCTCGCTTTGTCGCGCCAAAACCTGCCGACGCTGCGGACCGATACGGCTGAGAATCGCTCGGCCCGCGGTGGCTATGTGCTGGCGGAAGCCGATGGCGCGCGCCAGGCGACACTGATCGCGACCGGCAGCGAAGTGTCGCTCGCCATGACCGCGCGGGATGCCTTGCAGGCAACGGGCATTGCAACCGCCGTGGTGTCCTTGCCGTGCTGGGAGCTTTTCGCCGCGCAGGATGATGCCTATCGCGCCAGCGTGCTGGGCAGCGCGCCGCGTTTTGGCATTGAAGCGGCAGTGGGCTTTGGCTGGGAACGCTGGCTGGGTGCGGATGGTGTTTTCATTGGCATGGCCGGATTTGGTGCCTCGGCGCCCGCTGATGAATTGTTCAAGCATTTCGGCATTACGCCGGAAGCGGTGGTGCAGGCCGTAAGCAAGCGGCTTGGGGTTTGATTTCAGCTTCTTTGGGGAAGGAAAATATCATGGCCGTCAAGGTTGCCATCAATGGGTTCGGGCGCATCGGGCGCCTGGTGCTGCGCGCGATGATTGAAAGCAATCGTCGCGACGTGGAATGCGTTGCGATCAATGATCTGGGCAGTGTGGAAGCCAATGCGCATCTGTTCCGCTATGACAGTGTGCATGGCCGCTTCCCCGGTGAGGTTGCGGTGGATGGCAACAAGATCATCATCACCGCCAATGGCCGCAGCTATGCGCCGATCACCGTCAGTGCTGAGCGTGACCCGACCAAGGTGCCCTTCCAGGGCGTTGATGTCGCCATGGAATGCACCGGCATTTTCACCAGCAAGGAAAAGGCCTCCGCGCTGATCACCGCCGGCGCGCGGAAGGTGGTGATTTCCGCCCCCGGCGACAATGCGGATGCGACGATTGTCTATGGCGTCAATCACAAGACGCTGACGAAAGACATGACGGTGATTTCCAACGCATCCTGCACCACGAATTGCCTGGCACCGGTGGCCAAGGTGCTGCATGAAAACTTCGGTATTCTGCGCGGCTATATGGTGACGATCCACGCCTATACGGGTGACCAGAACACCGTTGATACGCTGCACAAGGATCTGCACCGCGCCCGCGCTGCGGCGGTTTCCGCTATCCCGACCTCAACCGGCGCGGCCAAGGCGGTTGGCCTGGTGATGCCGGAATTGAAGGGCAAGCTGGATGGCACGGCCATTCGTATCCCAACGCCAAATGTCTCGCTCGTGTCGCTCGATTTCGTGCCCGCCAAGGAAGGTGTGACGAAGGAAGCGGTGAATGCGGCGATGAAGGCGGCGGCTGAGGGCGAATTGAAGGGCATTCTTGGCTATAATACCGAACCGCTGGTCAGCATTGATTTCAACCATAACCCGGCATCTTCCACCTTTGATGCGACGCAGACTCAGGTGGTGGATGGCGGGCTGGTGCGCGTGCTGTCCTGGTATGACAATGAATGGGGTTTTTCGAACCGCATGAGCGATACCGCCGCGCTGTTCGGTTCCCTTTGATTTAGGTTTACGGGGCAGCGCACCACGTGCTGCCCCACCCCTGACCGAGGTTCCATCATGGCTTTCAAGACGATTGATGCGCTGCCCGCCAAGGGTCAGCGCGTATTGCTGCGCGCGGATTTGAATGTGCCGGTCAAGGATGGCCGCATTACGGATCGCACGCGGATCGAACGGCTTTGCCCGACCATCGCAGAACTGGCGCAAAAAGGTGCCCGCGTGGTGGTGCTGAGCCATTTTGATCGGCCCAAGGGCAAGCGCGTGCCGGAAATGTCCTTGAAGCCCATGCAGGAAGCCTTGGCGGCAGCGCTTAACCGTCCCGTTGCCTGGTGCGATGATTGCGTGGGCGCAGAAGCCGAAGCCGCCGTTGCGGCGCTGGCCGATGGCGGTGTGTTGCTGTTGGAAAACACCCGCTTTCATGCCGGTGAGGAAAAGAATGACCCCGCCATGGCGGCGGCGCTGGCCAAGCTGGGCGATGCTTTTGTTAATGATGCGTTCTCAGCAGCGCATCGCGCCCATGCCAGCACGGAAGGTGTTGCGCGGCTGCTGCCGGCCTATGCCGGGCGGCTGATGGAAGCGGAATTGAAAGCGCTGGATGCAGCGCTGGGTAATCCCGCGCGGCGGGTGGTGGCCATCGTCGGTGGTGCGAAGGTTTCGACCAAGCTGGAATTGCTCGGCAATCTTTGCAGCAAGGTGGATGTGCTGGTGATTGGCGGCGCCATGGCCAATACCTTCCTGGCGGCGCAGGGCCATGGCATGGGCAAATCGCTCCAGGAAGCGGAAATGCACGCAACGGCGCGCCAGATCATGGAACAGGCCAAGGCCGCGAAATGCGAAATCCTGCTGCCGGTTGACCTGGTGGTGGCCGAGGAATTCCGCGCCAATCCGCCAACCCGCACCGTCGCGATGAATGCCGTGCCAGCAAACATGATGGCGTTGGATGTGGGGCCGGAGACTGAGGCCGCCTTGGAAGCACGGCTGCGCACCGCTTCGACGCTGGTGTGGAATGGCCCGCTTGGCGCTTTTGAGACCGCTCCCTTTGACGCCGCAACGGTGGCGGCGGCGCAAACTGTCGCGGCGCTGACGCAATCCGGCGCGCTGAAATCCATCGCGGGTGGTGGCGATACCGTGGCAGCACTCCGCCATGCCAGCGTGTTGGAGCGGATGAGCTATGTCTCGACCGCCGGCGGTGCCTTCCTGGAATGGCTGGAGGGCAAGGAATTGCCGGGGGTTGCCGCACTCGGCTGAAGCTGGCCGCGCCTAAGGATAGGTTGACGCTGCCCGCCAAGGTGCAAGACTGTTTCCCCATAGAGTTTGGGGGTACATTCCATGCGGCAAATGCATCTTGTCGGCTTCATGCAGGCGCAGAACTGCACCAATTACGCCAGTTCCTGGCGGCACCCGCTGTCGCGCACGGATTTCCTCACCGCCGATTTCTATCAGGAAATCGCCCGCATCCTGGAAGCCGGCAAATTCGACCTTGGTTTTTTTGATGACCGGCTTTCCATGCCGGATCGCTACGGCAATGACCATCACCACACGGTGGAACATGGCATTCGCTGCGTGAAGCTTGATCCCATTGTGACACTGACGATGATGGCCGCCGTTACCTCGCGCCTTGGCCTCGGCTCCACTGCGTCCACCACTTATTACGAGCCCTTCCATGTCGCACGCACCATGCAAACGCTTGATCTGATGAGCAACGGACGCGCGGCTTGGAATGTGGTGACATCACTGAATGACGGTGAAGCGGCCAATATGGGCCATAATGAAATGATGGAACATGACCGGCGCTATGACCGCGCGGATGAATTCGTCGAAATCGTGCTCGGTCATTGGGATGCCTGGGATGCGGATGCGCTGATTGTGGACAAGGCCTCGGGCCGCTTTGCCGATGGCAATAAGGTGCGGCGGCTCGATTATCGCGGGCAATTCCTGAAATCACGCGGGCCTTTCACCGTGCCGCGCAGCCCGCAGGGCCGGCCCGTTGTGATCCAGGCCGGCAGCAGTGGGCGCGGCAAGCGCTTTTCCGCGCGCTGGGCGGAACTGGTCTTTGTCGCCTATCACGGTGTCGCTTCTGGCGCGAAGGAATACGCCGAATTCAAGCACATGATTGCGGAAGCTGGGCGCAATCCGGATCATGTGAAGGTGGCAACGCTGATATCCCCCATCTGCGCCGCGACCAAGGCCGAAGCGGAAGACAAGGCCGCGCTGATCGCAAGCCTGCCGTTGGAAATTGATGCGCTGTCCTTGCTGTCAGAAGCGTTGAATTTCGATTTCTCGACCAAGGGCATGGATGAGCCCTTCAGCGATGAGGAAATGGCCAGCATGCAAGGGCTGCAAGCCATTCGTGACCGGGTGGTGAAAAACACCGGCAAGAAGAATCCAACCGTGCGCGAATTCATCACCGGCAGCGGCCGCGGCCGGCCAAATATGAATATGGTGGGTGGGCCCAAGGAAATCGCCGATAAGATGGAAGAATGGTTCACCAAGCCCGCTTGCGATGGCTTTGTGGTGGCGGCGACCTATGTGCCCGATGGCTACCGCGATTTCGTGACGCATGTGGTACCGGAATTGCAGCGCCGCGGCCTGTTCCGCAAGGAATATGCGGGGGCGACGTTGCGGGATCATTTGGGGCTGGCGAAATCCTCCATTGGCGATTGGCGGCCCAAAGTGGCGGCGGAATAGGCGTTGATTTTCATCGCGCGGCTGCGCCATCCTGCGGCAAAGCCGGGCTGATCCCCGCCAAAAACAAAGGAAGGAACCACCATGCGCGCTGCGGTATTCCGCCAGGGAAATTTTGTGCTGGGCGATGTGCCGGACCCGCAGCTTCAGCCCGGCCAGGTGCTGGTGCGCACCAGGGCCTGCGGCATTTGCGGCACGGATTTGCATGCGGCGCGTTTTACGCGCGAATTCGTCTCTCTCGCGCAGCGCACCGGTGGGCGCTGGACAATGGATGCCGAACGCGATGTTGTTTTCGGCCATGAATTTGTGGGCGAGGTTGTGGCGAATGGCCCCGGTACCGAATGTAAATTCAAGCCGGGGGATTTGGTCACCTCCATGCCGCTGACCATTGCCGGCACCACCGTGCTTGGCCTTGGCTATAATCCTGATGTGGCGGGCGGTTTCGCTGAATACATGCCGCTCGCGGAACGCATGCTGCTGCCGCTGCCCGCGGGGATGGAACCCGATTACGCCGCACTCACGGAACCCATGGCGGTTGGCCTTCATGCCGTGGAACATTTCGGTGTGAATAATGCCGAAGTGCCTTTGGTGATCGGTTGCGGCCCGATCGGGCTTGCGACCATCGCGGCGCTCAAGCTGCATGGCCATGCGCCGATCATCGCGGCGGATTTCTCTGCCGGGCGCCGCGCCTTGGCGCGAAAAATGGGCGCGGATATCGTCATAGACCCCGCCGTTGAAAGCCCCTACCAGGCGCTGGAACGCGCCATCACGCCAGATGGCTTTGATTCCAGCCGCTACGCCGCGCTGTTCGGCCTTGGCCCCAAGCGCCGCCCCGCCGTGTTGTTTGAATGCGTCGGCATCCCCGGCGTGTTGACCGCCATGATGGAAGGCGCGCCCAATGCCGCGCGCATTGTGGTGGTTGGCGTCTGCATGGAACCGGACGAAATCGAACCCTATTTCGGCATCGTCAAGCAGTTATCCCTGCAATTCGTCCTTGCCTATAACGCGCAGGAATTTGCCGCCACCCTTGGCCATATCGGCGCCGGGCGGCTGGATGTGCGGCCACTCATTACCGGGCGGATCGGCCTGGCCGAGGTCGGGCAGGCCTTCAAGGACCTCGCCAACCCCGAAACCCATGCGAAGATTTTGGTGGAACCCTGGCGCTAAGGCGCCGGTTTCGGCTGTATCTGTCAGCCAAAACGGTCTAGTCTGACTGTCATGGCTTCGGAGCATAAACGGGAGGGGGCTGCCGCCGCCGCACTTCTGGCGCGGGAAGCAAAGGCACTGAGGGGCCGGCTTTACGGGCCGGTCCTGCTTGGCCTTGCGCTGGCACTTGCCGCCGTCGCGCAAGCGCTGCTGATCGCGCGCCTACTCGCGGCACTTTTGGGCGGCACTCAGGCATCCTGGGCGGATTTCTTCGGCGCCGGGGCTCTCGCGCTGATCATGGCGGCGCTTGGCATTGCGCAGGAACGCGCCCAGACGGCCGCAGGGGAAGAAGCAAAAGCAAGTCTGCGCGCCCGCATCTTCGCGCGCTTGCTGGCGCAAGGCCCCGCGGATCAGCGCCCGGTTGGGGAGAAAAGTGCGCTGGTGGTGGAACGCGTGGAGGCGATGGAAGGCTATTTCGCGCGCTGGATGCCGGCTGCCATCATCGCTGTTGTCGCGCCGTTGTTGATCGCCGGCTGCGCCGCGCTGTTTGATCCCGTGAGCGGCCTGATCCTTTTGGTCGCGGGCCTGATGGTGCCGGTGGCGCAGGCGGTGTCCGGCATTGGTGCGGCGCAAGCGAGCCGCCGGCAATTCGCTGCCCTGCAAAGGCTGTCCGGGCGCTTTCTGGACCGCATGCGCGGCCTGCCGGTGCTGGTGCTGTTCAATCAACAGCGCGCGGAAACGCAAAGACTAGCCGCAGCCGCTGAGGAATTGCGCCAACGCACCATGCGCGTGCTGCGCGTTGCCTTTATCTCCTCCGGCGCGATGGAATTGATCGCCGCTGCTGCGCTGGCCTGCCTTGCCATTCGCCACGGCGCGGTACTGACCGGCGCGCATCCTGATCCGGTGACGGCGTTTTTCGTCGTGCTGCTGGTGCCGGTGTTTTTCCTGCCGCTCCGTTCTTTTGCCGCGGCCTATCATGAACAGCTTGGCGCGCGCGGCGCGGCGGCGGATCTGGCGCCGCTGCTGGAGCAACCGGAAGAAACCGGGCTGCTGCTGGAAGAAGTGCCACCAAAGGTCACCATTACTTTTCAGGATGTGCGGCTTGCCTATGATCCATCGCGCCCGCCGGCCTTGGATGGCCTTTCCTTTCGCGTCTTGGCTGGCGAAACGCTGCTGCTGACTGGTGCATCGGGCGCGGGCAAGACAAGCGCGCTGCGTATCCTGATGGGTTTCGCGCGGCCCAATGCCGGGCGCGTTGCCATCAATGGCCGCGATGCGATGCTGCTGAAGCCTTCCGAATTGCGCCGCCTGTCCTCCTATGTCGGGCAGCGCGCGCATTTGTTCCGCGCCACCTTGCGGGAGAATATTCGCCTCGCGCGGCCCGATGCGGATGATGCTGCCGTATTGGCCGCCGCTGAGGCCGCGCAGGTGATGGATTTCGCCAAGGATTTGCCGCAGGGGCTGGATACTCTGATTGGTGAAGGCGGCTTCGGGCTTTCCGGTGGCCAGGCGCAGCGCGTGGCACTCGCACGCGCGTTTTTGCGCGACACGCCCCTGGTGCTATTGGATGAACCCACCGCGCATCTTGACCCAGGCACCGAAGCATCCGTGCTGGATGCTTTGCGCCGGCTTTGCGTGGGCCGCACCGCCATTATCGCAACCCATGCCAAGGCCGCGCGATCCTATTTTGGCCAAAGGCTGGAAATCGCGGATGGGCGTGCGCAGGACAGCCGGCTTGCGGGGAATGATTAGGCCATGACCGCTGATCTTTTCCGCGTGTTGAGGCTTTGGTTGGAACGTTCTGGCTGGCTGATCGTGGGCATCATCGTGACGGTGATCTCTGCGCTGGCGGGCGTTGCCTTGCTGGCCTTTGCGGGCAAGCTGGTGGCGGCATCCGTGGGTGGGGCGGAAAGTGCCGCACTTGCCGCAGCGGGCGTGATTGCGCTGCTGTGGTTGCGGCCCTTGATTCTTCTCAGGCCCGTTATGCGTTATCTGGAACGGCTCGCGACACATGAAGCGACCTTCCGTGCGCTGGCCGATATGCGCGTGTGGTTTTTTGGGCGCCTTGCTGAGCGTTTGCCAACCGGGCTTGGCTTGCGGCGCGCGGGGGATTTGCTCGGGCGGCTGGTGGCCGACGTGGAAGCGCTGGATGGGCTTTATTTGCGCGCCTTGGTGCCGGCGGCGGCTTCCATCGCTGTGGTGCTGGCGATTGCGCTGATCCTGGGCGCGGCGGACCCATGGCTTGCCGTGCTGGTGGCACTGCCACTGACCGCGGCCTTGGTGCTGCCGCTGCTGCTGGCCCCGGATGCGGCGCGTGCGGCTGAGGCGACATCCCGCGCGCAGGGCGAATTGCGCGCCGCGACGGTGGAGCCGCTGACAGGCATTGAAGATACGCTGGCAGCGAATGGCGAAAAGCGTGCGCTGGCGCGGGTGGCCCAGGAAGACCGGGCGCTATCAGGCGCGCAGCGCGCTTTGGCGCGACGCGCAGCCTGGGGCGGCGCGGCGGGCGCCTTGCTGACACAAATCGCACTATTGGCCGCGCTGGCGTGGACCATGCTGGCAGGCCAGCCCGGCATGGCGGCAGGCGTTTTGGCCGTGTTCCTGGCGATTGCGGCGGCTGAGGCTTTGGGGCTGATGCCGCGCGCCGGGGCAGCGGTGGCGGCAGCAGCAGCGGGCGCGCGGCGCTTGTTTGAAGCGGCCGATGCAGCGGAACCGGTGCCTGATCCCGCTGCGCCAAGTGCTGCACCTTCAGGCCATGCGCTTTCGCTGCGCAATGTCGTGTTTTCCTGGGCGCCGGATCGGCCGCTTGTGTTTGATGGGCTTGATCTTGGTGTGCCGGAAGGGGCGCGCATTGCGCTGCTCGGGCCATCGGGCACCGGCAAATCAACCTTGGCAGCGTTGTTGCTGAAATTCGCCGCACCCCAGCAGGGCAGCATCACTTTGGGTGGCGTTGATATCGCGACCCTGCCGGCTTCAGTCCTGCGCGATCGCATTGCCTGGCTCACGCAGGATGCGCGGTTGTTTGATGACAGCATCGCCGCCAATCTGCGCTTGGCCGCGCCCGATGCAGATGATGCCGCGCTGTGGCGCGCGCTGGATCGTGCGCGCATTGGCGATGTGGTGCGCGCCCTGCCGGATGGGCTTGAAACGCAATGCGGCGAAGCGGGCGCGCGGTTTTCCGGTGGTCAGGCGCGGCGCATCGCCCTGGCGCGTGCGTTGCTGTCGCCCGCGCCAGTGCTGATCTTGGATGAACCGGCTGCCGGGCTGGATGCCGCAACCGAACTTGCCTTCATGGAAACGCTGGATGAGGCCACTGCGGGACGCAGCGTGATCTTGATTCTGCACCGCCTGACCGGCGTGGAACGGCCAAGCCGTATTCTTCGTCTGGCCAGTGGGAAAGCCATTGCAGCCACGGGCTGAAGGACGCGAAGGCCCTGACCGGGATAGCCCGGCCAAGGCCGTTATGCCCCAGCCTTAATTGGGCTTTCCCCGCCCATCTCCCCCCATGATGGCAATGCGCTTGATGCTGGGCTTGGCGCCTGGCGGGCGGGGCAGGGTCACGCTCAGCACACCGTTTTCAAACCGGGCTGCAACTTTGGCAGGATCAGGCGCAAAGGGCAGACGGAAGGAACGATGAAACGCGCCGTAGCTGCGCTCCGAAAGATGCACGCCTTCCTTATCCTCGGCCCTTTCGGATTTCTTTTCGCCGGAAAGCGTCAGCAGATCATCATCCAGCGTCAGTTCCACATCCTTTTCGGACATGCCCGGCAATTCCGCGCTGACTTGGATTTCCGCCTCCTGCTCTCGCACTTCAAGCGATGGGGCGAAGGCCGGTTCAGCCGCACCCGATCGGAAGGATGGAAAGCCGCGAAACACCTCATCAAAAACCCGGTTCACTTCCCGATGCAGGGTGCCCAGCGGATCGCGGAGCGATTCGCGCGTTGTTACAAGTGATGATGCCATGTTACTGATCCCTTCCTGGAAAACCGCAGCCCGGTCCTGAAGCCGGCGCGGGAGGTTCTTCTATCAAGTGCGGGGGCGCGCGCGTGAATCATCACTCCGTGAATGCAAGACCTATTGATGGGCAGAAATTTCGCGATCCCTTCGTGACTGCAAAAGGCGAGCCACGTGCGCAAGTTTCCTTGAAGGCGCTTGAGACGCTTTGGATCAATACCGGCACGCTGTGCAATATAACCTGCGCCAATTGCTATATTGAAAGCAGCCCACGCAATGATGCGCTTTCCTATATCAGCGCCGCCGAAGTGGCAGCGTTTTTGAATGAGGCAGAGGCATCGCGCCTGCCCTTGCGCGAAATTGGCTTCACGGGCGGTGAGCCCTTCATGAATCCTGAATTTCTGATGATGCTGGAAGACACACTCCGCCGCGGTTTGCCCGCGCTGGTGCTGACCAATGCCATGAAGCCAATGATGAACCAGGCGGCTGGCTTGCTGGCTTTGCAGGAAAGATACGGCATTGCGCTGACGCTGCGTGTTTCGCTCGATCATCCTGATCCCGCGATCCACGATGCCGAACGCGGCGCGGGGAGTTTTGAGCGCACCCTTGAAGGGCTGCGCTTCCTGGCGCGCCATGGCATTCGGCTGCATATCGCCGGGCGTGCGATCTTCGGCGCGGGTGATGAGGCAAAGCTGCGCGCCGATTTCGCAGCAGTTTTCGCAGCCAATGGCATTGCGGTGGACGCCGCCGATCCTGTGGCGCTGATGCTGTTCCCTGAGATGGATGCGAAGGTGGATGTGCCGGAAATCACCACCGCTTGCTGGGGCATTTTGGGTAAATCGCCAGACAGCCTGATGTGCGCTTCCGCACGCATGGCCGTGAAGCGCAAGGGCGCTGCCCGCCCCGCTGTGCTGGCCTGCACGCTATTGGCCTATGACCCGCAATTTGAATTGGGGACGACACTTGCTGAAGCATCCCGCCCCGTGGCGCTGAACCACCCACATTGCGCCAAATTCTGCGTTCTGGGTGGGGCGGCGTGTTCTAGGTAAGCTATTGGCGTTGACGCCGCGCGCCGGGCGCGCGACCAAAGAATATATCGAATCGGAGTCCACCGCGATGCGCCGCCGCCCGCTGAATGCAGCGCCCGCATGAACGCCATGCATGACGCGCCGCGCGAAACCTTGCGGCGCATATTTGGGTATGGCGCCTTCCGTGGCCGGCAGGAAGACGTCATCCGCCATGTCACTGCGGGTGGCTCTGGCCTGGTGCTGATGCCAACCGGCGGCGGCAAAAGCCTGTGTTTTCAGGTGCCCGCGCTCGTGCGCCCTGGGATTGGTATTGTTGTCTCACCCTTGATTGCGCTGATGGAAGACCAGGTGGCGGCGCTCCGCCAACAGGGTGTCGCCGCTGCGGCGCTACATTCCGATCTGTCGGCCGATGAAGCACGTGCGGTCTTGCGCGATTTGCACAATGGCACGCTGAAGCTGCTTTACATCTCACCAGAACGCCTGACGCTTGAAACCATGCAGGCGCGGCTGGAAGGCTTGGATATCGCGCTGTTCGCGGTAGATGAAGCACATTGCGTCAGCCAATGGGGGCATCACTTCCGCCCGGAATATCGCGGCCTTGGCATTCTGGGCGCACGCTTTCCGCATGTGCCGCGCGTGGCACTCACGGCCACGGCAGACCCGCGCACGGTGGAAGATATCCGCCTGCAATTGGGCTTGCAAGAAGCGCCCGTTTTCCGTGCTTCCTTTGACCGCCCGAATATCCTGATCGAAGCCGCGCCACGGGAGAATGAACGCGGCCAAATCCGCGCCCTGATCCGTGAAGCGTGCGGCACCGGTATTATTTATTGCGGCAGCCGCGCCAAGACGGAAAGCACTGCTGCCTGGCTCCGTGATGACGGGCTGGAAGCGATTTCCTTCCATGCCGGGATGGAAGCCAGCGCCAAGCGTGAAGCGCATCGGCGTTTTTCGCGCGGTGAGCAAATGGTGATGACGGCCACCATCGCCTTCGGCATGGGGATAGACCGGCCTGATTTGCGCTGGGTCGCGCATCTTGATCTGCCGCGTTCGCCTGAAAGCTGGTATCAGGAAATTGGTCGTGCTGGGCGTGATGGCCTGCCGGCGCGCGCCTTGTTGCTTTACGGCGCGGGCGATTTTGCGCTGGCCCGCCACCGCATTGCCGAAAGCCCTGCTGGCGAGGAACAGAAGCGCGTGGAGCGTGCGCGGCTTGAAGCCATGGTGGGTATTGCGGAAGCCGCCACCTGTCGGCGCGCATTGCTGCTGCGTTGCTTTGGCGAGGAACCGGAACGCGAAGCCTGCGGCCATTGCGATATTTGCCTGCGCCCACCACGGCTATTTGATGGTACCATCGCCGCGCAGAAGATGATCTCCGCCGTGCTGCGCACTGGGCAACGCTTTGGTGTGATGCATGTGGTGGATGTGCTGCGTGGGCGCCTGACAGATAAGGTCGCGCAATTCGCCCATGACAAGCTGCCGACTTTCGGCGTGGGCAAGGATCTGCCCGATACCGCCTGGCGCGGCGTGGCGCGACAATTGGTGGGCCGCGGCGCCTTGGATGTGGCGGTGGAAAACCACGGAGAGCTGGTGGCCACCGAAGCCGCCCGCCCCATTCTGCGTGGTGAGGATGTGGTGATGCTGCGCGAAGATGTTGTGCAGGCCGGCAAGAAATCCGCGCCAGCGCGCAAGGGGCCGGAAGCGCCGGGCATTGGTTCCGATGATCCGGTGTTTGAGGCGCTGCGAACATGGCGTCGCGGCATTGCCCAGGCGCAATCTGTGCCGGCCTATGTGGTGGCGGATGATCGCACCCTGGCGGGTATCGCCGCGCGGCGCCCGACCAGCACCGATGAATTGCTGGAAGTGCCGGGCATGGGGCGTTCACGCGTAGAACGCTATGGCGCTGATATTTTGCGTATTATTGGGGAAGCGGCGTGATGCGGCGCGGTTTTTAGCCGCGCGGCATTTCAACCAGCAGCCCATCTTCCACTCTCAGCACGCGGTCATGAAACTCTGCCACAGCAGGGCGATGCGCAATTGAAACAATGGTGACTTTCGGCAACAAGCTCTTCAGCCTTGCATGCAAATCATCCTCTGCTTCCGGATCCAGGCTTGCGGTTGCCTCATCCAGAAATAGCCAATCAGGGCGAAGCAAAAAGGCGCGCGCGAAGGAAAGCCTTTGCTGTTCACCGCCGGAAAGCCGTTGCGTCCAGCTATCGCTTTCGGCCAGGCGCGGCGCAAGGTGGCCAAGCCCTGCTTCGCCAAGCGCGGTCAGCACCGCCGCATTGCTGAACTCAGCCTCATTTTCCGGGTAGCAAATGGCGCGCTTCAGGGAACCAAGCGGCAGATAAGGGCGCTGCGGCAGAAACAGAATGCGCGCATCCTTTGGCAAGGCAATCTTGCCGGTGCCGAAGGGCCAAATACCGGCCATGGCACGAAACAGGGTGGATTTGCCCGAACCCGAGGGGCCGTTGATCAGCACGGCATCCCCCGCGGCAACCTGCAAGGCGGCATCCGCCATCAGCACACGGCCATCGGGCAGGCTAAGGGTCATGTCGTGCAGCGTCAGTCGGCCCGCTTCCCCGGGCTGCGCCACGGGTCCCGTCGCGGATGCACGCGCTGTGGCCACAGCCTTTGTGAAGCCCGAAAGCCGCTGCACGGTCGCGCGCCATTCCGTAAGCTTACCGTAATTGTCCACAAACCAGGAAAGTGAACCCTGCACCTGGCCAAAGGCGCTGCTGGTTTGGATCAGACCACCCAGCGGCAAGCGTCCCGCGAAATAGGCCGGCGCAGCCACCACAATCGGGAAGATGGACGCCACCTGCCCATAACCCGCGGTGAAGAAGGTTAGCCGCTTGGTGGCGCGCATGATGTCCCACCAATTCACCATCAGCTTGGTAAAACGCTGCGTGAGGCCGCGCTTTTCATCCGCTTCGCCACCATACAACGCAACGCCTTCAGTATTTTCCCGCAGCCGCACCAGGGCGTAGCGGAAATCCGCTTCCAGCCTTTGCAGCGAGAAATTGAGCGCAATCAGCGGTCGCCCAATCAGATGCGCAAGCCAGGTGCCAAGCAGCGCATAAATCAACGCGACCCAGACCATATAGCCCGGAATTTCCACACCAAGCACCGTAACCGCCCCGGACAGCGACCAGAGCACAAAAATGAAAGACCCGAGCGTGACAATGGAATTGAGCAAGCCAATGCCAAGCGAAAGCGTGTCTTCGACAAAAAGCCGCGCGTCATCGGCAATGCGCTGATCCGGATTATCCATGCCGGGATCGGTCAGCGCCATGCGGTAATAAGCGCGGTCAGCCAGCCATTGCGAAAGATACACTTCGGTCAGCCAACGCCGCCAGCGCATCTGCAAGGCCTGCCTCAGATAAAGCTGATAAACTGCGATCAGGATATAAAGCACGGCCACCAGCACGAAGCCCGGCAGCAGCCCTTCGGCTTCCGTGCGATGCCAGGTGAAAAGCAGCGCGATAAAGCCATCCCAATCCTTGCTTTCCAGCGTATTGTAGAAGGCGCGCTGCCAATAAGTCAGCAGCACGGTCATGCCGACCAGCGCAAGATTGAGCAGGATCACCACCGCCAGCAGCAGGCGTGCGCGCCAGCGTTCCTCGCTCCGCCAAAAAGGGGCGATCAGCGCCCATGATTCGGCGATGAAGGTGATGATCCAGCGCATGGCCTGCGCCTAGCCCGCCCGCAGCGCGGCTTCCAGCGCCGCAAGCCAGGCCACGACGCGCGTGCGGTTGACACCCAAATCAGACCAGCCAATCAGGCTGCGCGAATACATCCAAAGCCCGGTGCCGCCTTCAACCGCAGCCGCTTCCGCCACGACGATGTCCGGGTAATTCATCAGCGCGCTACGCACCACCCATTGCGCCTGGTTGCGCGCCGGGAAACGCGCGAGGGGGAAGGTGCGCGGCATACCAGCCGCCACGCGATCCAAAGCCGCCATCACCGCTTCGGGCGAGGCTGGCAGCGGGTCCCGCTGCAAATGTCCCTGACCTGGTGCGACGCTTGGCGTCAGCAGGCAGGTATTGGGCGAAGCCGGCAATTGCAGCGTTGCGAAATCAAGCGGTGCGGGTGCCGGAATACCCTCAGCGCCGCGCGAAAACAGGGCGGAGATCATGATGTGGCCCTCAAGCGAATGACGCCGCGGATTTCATCAGGGCTGATGGGTTTGCCCTTGCGCAGGATTTCAATCTTGCCCTGGCGCGCGAGTTCTGCCGCCACCTGCCGCACCGCGCCGAGCAAGGAGCGCCAATTCTCGGCGGAGACGGCGCGCGCCACATCGGTGGGGCACATGCTTTTTTCCGGGCCGCGTTCGGCGGCGATGCTAAGCATAGCTGCAGTGATAGCTTCAATATTCATGGCGCGATCCAATCGGCGGTAAGGTTGCCCGCATCATCCCAGATGAAGCGCGCGCGTTGATGCCCGGCAGCAGCAAGCCAAAGCCATTCCAGCTTATGAAAAGCAATCACCACGGCAGCGAAATGGGGGCGGCCAATCTCGCTATGTTGTGGCGCGGCGGGAGGGATCTGCACAATAGCGCCAGACCCATCCGGCGCAGCATAGCACATGCGGCTGCTGGAACGGCTGCCTTCCCAGGCAGCATCCGCCACCGCATCATCCAAATGAAGCATCGCGCGCCCCGCCACGCGCAGCTGGATATGCAAGGCAGCATCATAGAAATGCATCATCACGCGCGGATCACACGCAATGCCGCGCGCCTTGTCGCTGCGGCGATCCGTATGGAAGCGCAGGCGGCGCGCTTCAGCATCAAAACCGCGCAGGACAATGGTGCGAAGGCTGGGCGCGCCAGTATCATCCAGGCTGGCAAGGGTTGGCGTATGGAAGGGGCTGCGCCGGTTGGGCACAGCATCAGCCAGCAGGCGAAAGGCTTCTTGCAGGCTTGCGTTCAAATCGTCTGCGAAGGCGGGGCGCGCGGGTTTCATGCCAGCACCCGGGCCGCGAGCGCCGCACCGCTATCCCAGGCCGCTTCTGCACGGCCACCGATGCAGCCATCACTGGCATAGCCAATGCGTACTGTATTATCCCAAAGGCATGGCTCACCCAAAGGCGCTTCCAGAAGCGAATAGCGCCAGCGATGCGCAACGGCCATGAAGGGCGCGGGCAAAGGCGCGGCGCTGAAACCTGCCAGCGCGGTCAATAATGGCGCGGCGATGTCTTCCGCCGACAATTCAAGATGTGCGCGCGTCCAGGCGGGCCCGGCCTGGATCACCCAGTTTTCCTGTGCGGCTTCGCGACCAGGCTTGGAGGAATCCCGCGCGGCCCAGCCAATCGCATGCGCTTCGGGGCGGAGTGTTTGCGGTAAAGGGAGCGGCGCGTTGAAAGCCGCCATTACCGTCCAGCACGGCGCGTAACGAATGGCGCCGAGCGCGTCATGCAAGCTTGGCGCGTTATGCCCCAGAACTTCCCGCGCTTGTATCGCCGGCATGGTCAGCAACACCGCCGCAAAAGGCCCGGCTTCTTCCGGCGCGCTAGCAGGCAAGGGCTCGCCTGGGCGCACCAGCCGCGCATCCCAATGGCGCAGCATCCAGGCGCCGGGGTGTCCGGTGATTTGCCCGACATGGCGTGAGGCAACCCAGGAAATGTCACCGAGCAAGGCGCGCGGCACTGCAGACATGGAAGGCACACCAACGCGGCGCTGAGTATCCGGCCAGGGCGCGGTGCCGGCTTCTGCCAGGGCAGCGGCGAAACCCGCACCTTCGGCGCGTAGATATTGCGCGCCATGATCGAATTGCAGCTTGCGTCCTTCGGCTTCGATCCGCCGTGTCGCGAGGCGCCCGCCCGGGCCGCGGCCCTTGTCGAAAATCTGCACCGCTTGACCGCGCGCAATCAGCGCACGCGCCGCCGATATGCCCGCAAGCCCAGCGCCGATAATGGCAACCGGCAGCGCCATCAGAAGCCACCCCCGGCAGCAAGCCAGGTCCGTTCCGCCGGGGTTGATTCCCGGCCCAACGCCGCATTGCGATGCGGAAAGTGCCCGAATTCCTGAATCACCACGCGATGCCGCCAAGCATAGTCAATCGCTCCATTTGGGCGGGCGTGATGCGGAATATCGCGCAAGCCTTCAAACAGCGCGACAGACAAATCCTGATCCGCCATGGCTTCGCTATGTTCAAAGGGCAGATAGACGAAAGGCTTTTCATAAGGGCCAAGTTGCACATCGAAGCCCTGTTCAAGCACAATCCTGCGCGCAATGGCGCGGGCATGCGCGTCACTCGCAAAGGCTTCAGCATTGCCACGAAACAGGTTACGCGGGAATTGATCCAGCAGAATCAGCAGCGCAAGCGCGCCTTCCGGCTTGGCCGCCCAGGCATCAAACGCACCTTCCCGTGCCGGGCGGATCAGCGCGCCGAAACGCTCACGGATTTCCGCGTCGAAAGCATCGTTCTTCTGGAACCAGATCGCGCGATAGGTGTCGCGCCCTTCGGCATACCAGAAGGCGAGGATGGCTTCAGCATCGCTCATGACAAGGCGCGGTCCAACAGCCGCACGGAATGGATCGCCTCTCGCCCGCCCAAATCACCGATTTGGTGCCGGCAGGATGTGCCATCAGCGATGATGAAATCATGGGCGGCAGCAGCGCGCACCGCCGGCAGTAGCGACAATTCCGCCATGGCCTTGGATGCTTCAAGGCTTTCCGCCTGATAACCAAAGGCCCCCGCCATGCCGCAGCAGGAGGACGTGATGGGCTTCACATTCAGCCCAGGAATGCGCTTCAACAGCGCGACCGCTGCCGGAAAGGCGCCAAATGCCTTTTGGTGGCAATGGCCATGGATATGCACAGTTGCTTCCACTGGCTTGAAGGCAAGTGCTGGCTTGTCGTGTTCCAGCAATTCACTCAGCAGCAAGGCGCGCTTGGCCAAGGCGCGGCTTTCTTCGCCCGGCAGCAGCACGAGGAATTCATCGCGCAAGGTGGTCAGCGAAGAAGGTTCAATGCCAACCACCGGGGATGCGAAGGGCTGCAATGCCGCGATCACCCGCTTTGCCTCAGCCCGCGCTTCTTCCACCATCCCGGCAGCCAGCAGCGTGCGGCCTTCATCAAGCGGGCGCATACCACGTGGCGGCCGCGCCACGGCGGGATCATAACCCGCCGCACGCAACACGCGGATGGCGGCGCGCAGATTTTCCGGCTCAAAATACCGGTTGAAGGCATCGGGCAGCAGGATCACTTCGCCTGCCCTGCCATCCGGCGCACGTAATTCCCAATCATGAAAAACATCACCGCGAAAACGCGGCAGCGGCCTGTCTGCCGCCAGACCAAGCATGCTTTGTGTCAGCGCGGGCAGGCCAGGGATCATATCGCGCAGATTGAACAGAATGGGCGCCATGGAAGCGAAGCGCGCAATGCGTGGCAGGCGCGCGATCAGGCGTTCACGCAAGGGCACGCCATGGCGCTTGGCGCGCGCGGCCAAAGCCTCGATCTTCATGCGCGCCATATCCACGCCGGTTGGGCATTCACGCTTGCAGCCCTTACAGGAAACGCAAAGCGCCATGGCGGCGGCCACTTCATCCCCCGCCAGCGCATCCGGCCCCAATTGGCCCGTGAGTGCCAGGCGCAGCGTATTGGCGCGCCCGCGCGTCAAGTGCTGTTCATCGCGCGTTGCGCGATAGGATGGGCACATGACATTGGCATCAAACTTCCGGCAGGTGCCGTTGTTGTTGCACATCTCCACCGCGCTCAGCAGACCGCCAAGCGGGCCGGGATATTCGGACCAATCCAGCGCCGGCGTAACCGCCGCATCCGCTGCATAATCCGGCCCGTAACGAAACAGGCTGCGATCATCCATGCGCGGCGGGCGCGTGATGCGATTGGGGTTCAGCAAACCCCGCGGGTCAAACGCGTCCTTCACTTCCTCAAAAGCCGTGACGATGCGATCCCCAAACATCGAGCGATGGAATTCAGACCGCACAATGCCATCACCATGTTCGCCGGAATGGCTGCCCTTGTATTCCCGCACCAGCGCGAAGCATTCCTCGGCAATGGCGCGCATTTTCGCAACTTCCGCGCCATCCTTCATGTTCAGCACGGGGCGCACATGCAGGCAGCCCACGGATGCATGCGCATACCAGGTGCCCTTGGTGCCGTGCTTGGCGAAAACCTCATTCAGCCTTTCGGTGTAATCGGCCAGATCATCCAAACCCACCGCACAATCTTCAATGAAGGACACCGGCTTCCCGTCCCCCTTCATGGACATCATGATATTGAGGCCAGCTTCACGCACCTCAGCAATCGCAGCCTGAAAGCCGGCATCGGTCGCGCGCACCACCTGGCCGGGATGGCCAAGATCCGCCATCATTTCTTCCAGCCGCGCCAAATCACGCTGCAGCGGGCCATCTTCTTGGCCGTGGAATTCCACGATCAACAGGCTATCCGGTTCGCCGATCAGCATCTTGTCAATCGTTGCGCGATAGATCGGGATGGAACGCCCCAGATCAATCATGGTGCGATCCACCAATTCCACCGCTTCCGGCATCAGCGAAACCAGATGCTTCGAAGCTTCCATCGCCTTGCGGAAGCTCGGGAATTGGCAAATCCCCAAAACCTTGCGCGGCTTGATCGGCCACAGCTTCAAATCGAGCGCCGCCGAGAAAGCCAAGGTGCCTTCCGATCCCACCAGCAGCCGCACCAGATTGCCGCGCCCCGCCGCCCGCGCCGCCGGCGTGAGCGCTTCGATATTATAGCCACCCACACGGCGCAGCTGTTCGGGGAAGCGCGCGGCGATTTCCTCAGCCTCCCGCGCGCCAAGCGCCCGCAGGCGCTGGATCAGATCGGCAATGCCGCCCGGCACTTCGGCGCCCAAATTATCGGGCAGATCGCCAAAGCGAAACCGCGTTCCATCAGCCAGCAGCGCATCAATCGCCAGCACATTATCGGCCATCAGCCCGTAGCGGATGGATTTCGATCCGCAGGAATTATTCCCCGCCATGCCGCCAATGGTGCAGCGCTGCCAGGTGGAAGGGTCGACCGGATAGAACAGCCCATGCGCCTTCAGCGCATCATTCAGCGCACCGAGCGTAATGCCCGGTTCCACCCGCGCCACGCCCGCCTTGGCATCAACCTCCAACACGCGCCTCAGGTATTTGGTGCAATCCAGCACCAAAGCGCGGTTGACGGTCTGCCCGCATTGGCTGGTGCCGCCGCCCCTTGGTAGGATCGGCACGCCTTCTTCCCGACAAATCGCCAAAGCCGCTTCGACATCGGCCAGCGAGCGCGGCACCACCACGCCAATCGGTTCCTGCTGATAGATGGAGGCATCAGTGGCATAGCGGCCACGATCCGCGGGGCGGAACAGCACCTCGGCGCGCGTCTCCCGCCCCAGCCGGGCGGCCAGGCGGGTGTCTCCGGGGGTGATGCGGCCAGGGGGCAGGGCATTCATGCGGGGTGGTCCTGAAACTTCTTATGCGGAATTGGTCTTGGCACGGATGGGGGGTTTCGCCCATGTAGGGGCCACAAACAAGGATTCCATCATGGCTTACTTCCAATCCAAGCCCACCGCCGGGCGCCATTTCCTGCAAATCCCGGGGCCGAGCAATGTGCCGGACCGCGTGCTGCGCGCGATGGACAACCCCACCATGGACCATCGCGGGCCGGATTTTGGCATCTTCGGCAAGGGGGTGCTTGAGAAAATCCGCCATGTTTTCAAGACCAAAGGCCCGGTGGTGATCTACCCCGCCAGCGGCACTGGCGCCTGGGAAGCCGCTTTGGCCAATACGCTGTCGCCCGGCGACCGGGTGCTGATGTGCGAAACGGGCTGGTTCGCGCATCTTTGGCATGAAATGGCGTCCCGCCTTGGGATCGTGACCGATTACGTGCGGACCGATTGGCGGCGCGGCGCGGATGTGGAAGCGATTGAAGCGCGGCTGCGCGAAGACAAGGCCCACACCATCAAGGCCGTGGCCGTAGTTCATAATGAAACCAGCACGGGTGCCACTTCCCGCATTGCCGAAGTGCGCCGCGCCATGGATGCTGCCGGCCACCCTGCCCTTTTGTTGGTGGACACCATTTCCTCACTCGGGTCCATGGATTACCGGCATGATGAATGGGGCGTGGATGTCACCGTATCGGGCTCACAAAAGGGGCTGATGCTGCCGCCGGGGCTGTCCTTCAACGCGATCAACGCCAAGGCGCTGAAGGCGAGTGAAACGGCGAAGCTGCCGCGCAGCTTTTGGGATTGGCAGCCGATGATCGCCTCCAACGCGACAGGCTATTTCCCCTATACTCCCGCGACCAATCTTTTGTACGGGCTGGATACGGCGGTAGATATGCTGCTGGAAGAAGGGCTGGATAACGTCTTTGCCCGGCATGATCGCCACGCGGAAGCCGCGCGCCGCTGCGTGCGCCATTGGGGCTTTGAGATTCAATGCGCCGATCCGCGGCATTATTCATCGGTGCTGACAGCGGTGCGCCTGCCGGAAGGCCATAGCGCCAATGCGCTGCGCGCCACCATCCTGGAACGCTTCAACATGAGCCTGGGTAACGGTTTGGGCCAGTTGAATGACCGCGTATTCCGCATTGGCCATTTGGGCGATTTCGGTGACCTGCAACTGACCGGCACGCTCAGCGGTGTTGAGATGGGGCTGCGCGCCGCGGGCATTCCGCATCAATCCGGCGGCGTGCAGGCGGCGATGGATTATCTCAGCGGGAATGCATGAGGCAAATGGCGGTGCGGCGGTTGAGGTAACGCCTCAAAACGCCGCGCAGCCAGCGCGAAACACCGTCAGCACCGATTCCTGCGCGAAGCGCGCCTTCCAGGCCGCGGTTACAGGGGCAAAGCGGGCGGAAGCCGCCGCCTGATCCTGCCCCGGCAGCACGAGCAACAGAATCTTGCTGCCTTCCCGGCTGACCCGCCCGCCCGCATTCAGCCATTGCCCGGCCCCATCCAGCACGGTCAGGCCATCGGGGAAGGCGGGCGTCACCACCTCAGTCATGAAGCGCGCCCATTCTGCGTCGGTCACGGGCGCGCGGCCCTTCACATTCCGCCCAAAATAGGCTTCCGCAATTGTCGCCGAGCCTGCGCCCATGGAGCAGGGTTCCGGCGCGGCGGCGCAGCCTGCCAGCAGCAATAAGGCGCCAAGCGCTGCCTTCACGCCGTGGTCGCCAGCAGCGCGACGCCCGCCGCAATCAACGCAATGGCAGCGATTTTCTGCAAGCCCATGGTTTCACCAAAGACAGACCAGCCAATCACCGCAATTGCGATATAGGATGCCGCTGTGCAAGGTAGCGCGACACTCATGGGGATGCGACGCAAGGCGATGATGTAGAGCAGCGCCGCGCCGCCGTAACACACCAGCCCCACCATGGTTGGTAGGCGAAACAACTGATCAAAAAACCCGCCCTCGGAAGCGACAGAACTTGCCGCGCCGGATTTCAGCAAAACCTGCCCGATCAAGGACGTGCTGATCGCCGCTGCCAGCACCAGCCAATAGACCGTCATGGCAGGCGCCCTTCATCGCGCGCCGGCAGAACCTCTCGCACCACGCCTTGCGGCTTGCCATTGGCGGACATGAAGGATCGCCCGACATATTCGCCAAGCACGCCAAGGATCAGGAATTGCACGCCCGCAATCAGCAGCGTGACTGTCATCAATGACGCCCAACCCGAAGGCGTGTGCCCCATCAGCCCTTCAATCACCACATAGAGCGCGGCCATCAGCCCGAGTACACCCATGCCCGCACCGGCGATAATTGCCATCCGCAACGGCAGCACCGAAAAATTCGTCGCCAAGTTCATCCAAAGCCGGATCAGGCGACGCATGGTGTAGTTGGAACGCCCCTCGGCGCGCGCGAAATGCTTCACCTCAATAGAATCAAGCCGCTGCGTCACCTGCATCAGCAGGCCATCGACGTAAGGATAGGGCCCGCGATACTTCACCACTTCCGAAACCGCGAGTGCCGACATGCAGCGGAAGGATGACAGATAAAGCCCCTTCGGCTTATCCATCAATTGATCCGCGACCCAATTGGCGAAGGCGCTGCCCAGATTGCGCCAGCCTTCATGTTCCTTCACGGCATAGCGCGTATAGACCACATCGAAATTGCCCAGGCGCGCATGATCATAAAGCCGGATCACCTCTTCAGGCGGGTTCTGCAAATCATCATCCATGGTGATCACGTAAGCGCCGCGCGCATGGCGCAGCCCTGTCATGACCGCATTATGCTCCCCGAAATTGCGCGCATGTTCAATGTAAGTCAGCGGGACCGTCGCGCTTTGCTGCAAGGCACGGCAGACATCGCCGGAATTATCCGGGCTGCCATCATTCACCAGCACAATTTCAATGCCGCCTTCGGGTGTGAGGACCGAAAGTGCCTCCACCAGCGCACCCACCGTGGCCGCGCCGCGATAGACCGGCACCACAATGGAAAGACCGACGGGATATTCCTTGCCGGCCGATATCAGGGACATGCACTTCTCTCCATTTTCAGGGCCGCGTCGCAATCACCAGGACCGAACCGCCCGCAGGGTAGCGAAGGCCAATCCGGGCCAGGGCGGCTTCCAGCCCCGTTACCGCGTAAAGCATGGCATCCAACCATGGCGGGAAGGGGGCGACATCGCTTTTGGCCTGATCATCCGATTTCAGAATTTTCCGTTGCAGCACCATGAGCGGCAGCAGCAGCGCATTCCAATAGCGGGTTTCTATGGCGGTGAAGCCGGCATCCGTCAGCAGCGCGCGGGCCTGATCTGCCGTGAAGCGCCGCGCATTATGCACGCGGATATCATGGGCCGAGTGCAACCATTCAAAGGCCGGGAGGTTCAGCACCAAAGCGCCACCTGGCTTCAGCACGCGGCGAAATTCCGCCAAAGCCTGGCCCGGTTCCACGGCGCGGTGGCAGAGCACATCAAGGCTGACCATCGCACCAAAGCTGGCATCGGCGAAGGGCAGGTGATTGGCATCGCCCCCGGTGGTCAGCGCGCCGGATTTGGCGGCAGCGCGCCGCGCGGCTTCCGGGTTGAAATCCAGCCCAACCAAGGCGCGGCCCAGCGTACCAGCCAGCCGCTGGAGTAGCCCACCTGTGCCGCAGCCAGCATCCAGCAACGCCCCGGGCGCGCCAGGGCGGCGTTGCAGAGCTTGGAGGGCGCGCAGGTGCAGCGCGCGGTACCACCACATGCGCTGCTCCACCGCATCCATCAGATCATATTCGGCGGCTTCCACAGAGGCGTTTTTCGCATTGCCGCAGGGCAGGAACAAGGCGCGGCGCGCTTAAGCCTGCCTTATTTCGCTTGCATAGACCCCTTTGTCGGCAGACACTGTGCCCAACAAGCATGCAATCGCCATCACCCTTGCCCGCGCTGCACCGCGCGGCTGCCCTTGCCGGGGCCTTGCCAGACCAAGCCGCTAGAAGCCGCCTTCCGCATGGCTGAGCCCGGCCACATCACCCTCAGCGTGCCTACGGGGGCCGAAACCATTCGCGGCATCGGCATTATCCTGGCGGGCTATATCATCATCACCGGCGCCGATGCCGCGGTGAAATGGGCGCTGCCGGAAGTGGGCGCGGCCATGGCGATGATCTGGCGCGGCGTAGTGGGGGGCATCACGGTCGTGATCCTCACGCGCGGGCGGGGGCTGTTTCCGAATAACCGACGGCTGCTCGCCTGGCGCGGGTTGCTGCATTGTTGTGTCTCCGCCACCTGGTATTGGGCCTGGGCGCAGGGCATGCCTTTGGTTGATTCCTATGCGGTTGCCTGCGCCACGCCCTTGCTGATGACGCTTTTCGCCATTCCGCTACTGGGCGAAAAGGTAGGCTGGCGGCGCTGGACTTCCACCATGATCGGCTTTGGCGGCGTGCTGATCATGTTGCAGCCCTCGGGCGATTTGTGGCGCATTGAAGCCCTGGCGCTGCTTGGCGCGGTGGTGTTGATGGCGGTGACGCGCATCTGGACTCGGATGCTCTCGGTCAGTGATGGGCCGGCGGCGATCGCCTTCTGGCTGATGGTGGCACATATCCCGATGGGCTTGCTGTTCCTGCCGGCCTTCCCGCCGCCATCATGGCTGCCATCCACCAATACCATGCTGCTGCTGGTGCTGTTTGGCATCTTCAACGGCATGGCGCATTTGTTGTTCGCACGCGCCTTTGCGCTGGCGCCGGTTTCCGTCCTTGCACCTTTTGAATATTCGCCCTTGCTGATTGGCGGCGTGATCGGCTTTCTGATCTGGGCCGAGGTTCCTGGGTGGACCACCCTCGCTGGCGCATCGCTGGTGGTGGCGGCCGGGCTTTACAATGTGTATCGCGAACAGGTGCGCCGCGCGCAGGAACGTGCGCGCATAAAGGATGGTGCGTAATGGCTCTGCGTCATGATATCCGGCGCGGTGCGCTATTGATGCTGGGCGCGACCGCGCTCTTCACCATCATGTCAGCCATGATCAAGGATATTGCGCAGAGTATTTCCTTTATCGAAATCATGTTCTTCCGTTCCGCCTTCGCGCTGCAGGTGATTTTCGTGATCGTGGCGCGGGGCCGGCAATGGGGCATTTTGCGCACGCGGCGTTTCCCTGCCCATTTGCTGCGCGCCTTTACCGGCACCATGGCGCAGGGCTGTTCCTTCTTTGCGCTGACCGTGCTGCCCTTGGCCGAGCAAACCGCGCTGACTTACACCACGCCGCTTTTCGTCACGCTGCTTTCCATTCCGTTATTAGGGGAGAAGGTTGGCATTCATCGCTGGTCCGCGGTGATATTGGGCTTTGTCGGCATCATGGTGATCGCACTTGGTCAGGGCGCCTTTCAGGGCGGCGCCTGGCCTGAAAAAGTGGTCATGATCGGCATGGCGGTCGCGGTATCCCAAGGGGTATGGTCAGCACTCACCACGCTTTTGGTGCGGAACCTCTCGGCCACCGAAAGCTCCACCACCATTGTGCTGTGGCAATCGCTGCTGATGACAGCCTTCACTGCGGTGGCGCTGCCGTTTTTCTGGACCATGCCCAATGCGTGGGAATTGCTGATCCTGATCCTGGTGGGGCTGGTGGGCGGGGTGGCGCAGGTGATGCTGACGGAAGCCTATGCGTCGGCGCAGGTGTCTTCGCTTGGGCCTTATTCCTATACCTCCATCCTTTGGTCGGTCGGGCTTGGCTGGCTGATCTGGGGGGATATGCCCACCATCGCCACCATCATGGGCGCGGTGCTGATTGTGCTGTCCGGGCTTTACATCCTGCACCGCGAATTGGTGCGCGGGCGGATGAAGCGCCAAGGGCAATAGGCGGGCAGCCGCTTGTCTTTCCGCGCAAGCGGCGCAAGCATGACACGAAACGGGCCACGCCAAGCCCAGGGCAGGAGGAAAGCTTCATGGATTTTTCAGGCAAGGTCAGCATCGTGACGGGCGGCGCCAATGGCATTGGTGCGGCGGTGGCACGCGGTTTCGTGGCGCGCGGCGGCAAGGTGGTGGTTGTGGATCGTGACGCCGCCGCAGGGGAAGCTCTCGCCGCTTCCCTTGGCGCGGCTGCGCTGTTTCGCAGCGCCGATGTCACCAAATCCGCCGATGTCGCGGCTTATGTGAAGGCCGCACAGGATCGCTTCGGCGCGATTGATTGCTTCCACAATAATGCCGGCATTGAAGGCCGTGTTGCGCGGCTGGCAGAATATGATGAAGCGGTTTTTGACCAGATCATGGCCGTGAATGTGAAGGGCGTATTTCTGGGCCTGCGCCATGTGCTGCCGGTGATGATTGCCGCCGGGCGTGGCGCGGTGGTCAATACCGCTTCCATCGCTGGGCTGGTGGGCTCCCCCGGCATGGCGGCCTATTCCGCTTCCAAACATGCCGTAAATGGGCTCACGAAAAGTGTCGCCGGGGAAGTCGGGCCGCATGGCATTCGCGTGAATGCCGTCTGCCCTGGCCCGATCGCGACACGGATGATCGAAGAAGTCTCCCGCCAGGTTTCGCCCAATAATCCGAAAAGCGTGGAGGAACGCTACGCGGCAGGACTACCGCTCAGGCGTTATGGCACAGCCGAGGAGGTTGCCAATCTGGTGCTGTTCCTGCTCTCGGACCTAGCCAGCAATATGACGGGTGGGGAATACACCGTGGATGGCGGGCGCACTGCGGCGCCGGCAGGGGTTTCGGGCAGCACCACGCAATAAGGCTTTCGGTCCCCTTCAGGTGGCTTGGCGATGCGCGCTGGAAAATGCTGAAGGCTCAGGCACCTTCAGCGGCCTTCGCCTTCGCCGAACGCCGGCGCCATTGCCGGATGATGAAAAAGGCCAGCGCCGCCAGCGCAATGCCGGCAATGGACCAGCCGAGCCGCTCAGGCCCGATCAGCGCACCCAGAAACCACCCCGCTGCCACAAAGCTGGCCGCCCAAATACCGGCCGCGATGAAATTTAGGATCGCAAAGCGCGCCCAATTCAGCCCCGCGAGACCGCAAGCGGCCGAGGCAACATTGCGAATGCCATAGAGAAACCTGAAGCTCAGAATGAACCAGGTGCCATATCGGTCCAGCAGTTGATTGACCTTGGCGACTTTTTCCTCAGCACCCTTGAACCGGCGCACAACGCGCGGCCCAAAGCGTCGCCCCAAGGTGAACCAGGTCTGATCCCCAAGAAAGGACCCGAACCAGACCGAAAACATCAGCACCCATGGATCTACCGCGCCAGTTGCCGCGCCCAGGGCGGAGGCGGCCAAAACAAAAGTCTCACCTTCAAAAAACGCCCAAATAAACGCCCCCAGATAGGCGTAGTGCCCCCAGGACTCCCAGATTTCTGCCAAGACACTACCCCCGGATTTTGATTATAATTGCCCTTGAATGGTGAAAAGGGAAGGGGCAGCCCAATTTCGTTGGGGCTTGGTTGTGCTTAATGCCCCCTGCCCCGCTTTGGATAAGGATATCTCGTGTCGCAAATACCCACACAACCCGATGGCCCAATGTTTGACGCCTTTGGCCGGCCACCCGTGCCGGATCTTGTAGTGCCCAGGGCGATCCTGCCTTTTCATCTGGACCAAAGGCCGGTGCGTGGCCGCCTTGTGCGCTTGGGGCCGCTGGCTGATGCGCTACTGCGTCGCCATGATTACCAGCCGGAAGTCGCGAAGCTTACCGGTGAGGCAATGGCTTTGACGGCGGGGCTTGGTGCCGCCTTGAAATTTGAAGGCTCCTTCAGCCTGCAAGCCAAGGGCGATGGCCCGCTTTCCCTATTGCTGGCGGATTGCACCCATGCGGGCGCGCTACGCGGTTACGCCAAGGTCAATCAGGAAAAGCTGGCAGGGCTTGAAGCACTTGGCGCCGCCACGCTGCTCGGCAAAGGATACCTGGCCTTCACCTGCGATCAGGGGCCGGAGATGGATCGCTACCAGGGCATTGTTGCCATTGAAGGCGAAACACTCACGGAAATGACCGGCGCATATTTCCGCAATTCCGAACAGATTGATACCTATTTGAAATTGGCCTGCGAAGAAACACCTGCCGGCTGGCGCGCCTCTGCCCTGTTATTGGAACGGGTGGCGGGTGCGGGCGGGCTTGATCAGCCGTTGGATGAAGATCAGCAGCAGGAAGCCTGGCACACAGCGACCATTCTGGCGCGTACCATCAGCATGTCAGAATTGCTGGATGATACGCTTTCCGGCGAACAGGTGCTGCATCGGCTATTCCATGCGGAAGGCTTGCGACTGGATCGCCCCAAGCCACTATCTTACGGCTGTCGCTGTTCGCGTGAACGCCTGCTGAATGTGCTCGGCGGCTTTGGCACCGATGACCTGGACCACATGGCCGATGGGGGCACCATCACCATGACTTGCGAATTCTGCAATTTTGATTTCCGCTTTGATCGCGCCGCGCTGGCGGCGCGGGAGGCTGGGAATTGACCATGCCCATGCCCATGCTCACCAAACGCCGCGCCTTTCTGGCTCTCCCCCTCCTTGCTGCCTGCGCGCATGAACAGCCGGCAGGGCCTTTCGTGCCGCCAGGGCCACCAAGCTATGGGCATTTGACACCGCTTCGCCTTAAGGTTGGCACGCTGGACATCAGGCAAGCTGAAAGCGGCACGGCGCTGATGGTGCAACAGCCAGCCCCTTTGCTGCCTTCAGATGTGATGCTGCGCATGGCGCAAGATCGCCTAAGCGCCGTCGGCGGTCCCGGTTCGGCGCGCTTTGTCATCCAAACCGCGCGGCTGACACGCGAAACCGCCAGTCCCGCCGGCACGTTCAGCCCTGCATCCGAAAGTTTTCGCTGCATCATGCGCTGCCAGCTTGAGATCATGTCTGCCGAGGATGCCGTGCTCGCCTCCGCCGCCGCCGAAGTAAGGCGAGAGGCCACCGGCCCCACGCGCGATGATGACGAACGCGCGGCGCTGGCGGAACGTGTGGTCAAATTGGCCGGGCAGGATATGAATGTCGAATTCGAATTTCAGCTGCGGCGGCATTTGCGCGATTGGCTGCAATTGGTGGCCGCACCTGGTGAAACCCTGCCGCAACCCGTTGAACGTGAAGCCCTGCCACCTTCGTGAAATCCTCGCATGAAAGAGAGTAAGCGCATGACCAATAACCCAGTGATGCAGGAAATCGCGCCCATCCTGCCTGAACTGATCGCGATCCGCCAAGACATCCACACCCATCCGGAATTGGGCATGGAGGAAACGCGCACCGCCGCGCTGGTCGCCGCACGGCTGCGCAGCCTTGGCATTGAAACCGTGGAAGGCGTTGGCCGCATGGGCGTGGTCGGCACAATTCGCGGTAATCGTCCTGGCCAAGGCGCGATTGGTCTGCGCGCCGATATGGATGCGCTGGCGCTGACGGAGGCGACAGGGCTGCCCTATGCCTCACAGAATGTCGGGAAGATGCATGCCTGCGGGCATGATGGGCATACCGCCATGCTTTTGGGTGCCGCTGAGGTTTTGGCGAAGAAGCGCGATTTCGCCGGCACCGTGCATTTCATTTTCCAACCCGCCGAAGAAGGCCGAGGTGGCGCGCGCGCCATGCTGGATGATGGCTTGTTTACCCGTTTCCCCTGCGATGCCGTCTATGGCATGCACAATATGCCGGGGCTGCCGCTTGGGCATTTCGCGCTTTGCAACGGCCCCATGATGGCCGGTTCCGGGCGCTGGAAGGTGCAGTTCCGCGGCACCGGCGGCCATGGCGGCAATTCACCCCATTTGGCGAGTGACATCACCGTCGCGCAGGCAAACTACATCACCGCGCTGCAAAGCATTGTCAGCCGCAATGCGCCGGCGCTGGAAAGCGTGGTGATCAGCGTTGGGCATATCTCGGGCGGGTCCGTTGATTCGCTGAATGTGATGCCATCCGAAATCCTGGTCGGCGGCACGATGCGCGCCTTCAACCCCACCATGCAGAAGCTGCTGGAAGACCGCATGCGCGAATTGGCCGACCTCACGGCCCGCATGCAGGGCGCGAGCGCTGAGGTGACGCTGTGGTGGGGCGCCGCACCTTTGATCAATCACGCGCGAGAGACCGCGATCATGGCGCAAACCGCGCGGGGCTTGGTGGGCGATGGCGCGGTGAATGACAAGATGACCCCGGTGACGGGCGGTGAGGATTTCGCCTTCATGCTGCAAGCCAAGCCCGGTGCCTTTGTTTTCATGGGCAATGGCACTGCACCCGATGGCGCCGTGCATGCGCTGCACACACCGCTTTATGATTTCAATGATGCCGCCCTGCTGCATGGCGTGGCATTTTGGGTCAATCTGGTGCGGCAGGAAATGAACAGCGCCGCAAGCTGAAATCAACTGAAGTGAAGGGCGGCGCCTTGACCAAAGCGCCGCCCTGATCGCGCTACTTTACTTCAACGCCATAGATATCCCGCGCCGCATGGGCGGTGATCAGCCCATCCGCCACATCACGCTTCACCAATTCCGGATCGCGCGACTTCGGGTCGCCCATGCCGCCGCCGCCCGGCAGTTTCAGCAGCAGGCGCTTGCCTTTCGGGATGACCTGAAAGCCTTTTGTCCGTAGCACCGTGCCGTTGGAGTCATTCAGCCCAACCCAGCCGCCAGCCCCTTCGCCACCGCCATCACGCCCCTTGGGCGGATTGGCGACACGATCAAAGATTGCATTCACGGCAAATTCCGCATCGCCCTTGGCGCCGATTTCCATGACCTGGCCAAAGCCGCCGCGTGTTTTGCCGGCACCGGCGGAATCGGGGCGGAGTTCCTTCTTCCAAAAGATCACGGGTGCTACGTTTTCAGTCGCTTCCACGGGCATGGTGCGAACGCCGGATGGGAAGGCCGTGCCATCCAGCCCATCCTTGGCTGGCCGCGCACCCGTTCCGCCGGAATTGAAGGTGATGATTTCAAAATCATCCACTTCCGCTTCCTGGCCGGAAACCTGAGCCCCGCCACGCAAAGGCGGATTCCAAAGTGCTGATGATCCTTCCGCGTTGACCCGGCTCGGCACGGCCTGATGCAGGCAGCCCATCATCAAATCCGGGATCAATTGCCCGATCACATGGCGCACACTCACCGGGTAAGGGCGCGGCGCATTCAGGATGGACCCTTCAGGGATTTCCATCTCGAACGGTGCCAGGCTCGCCCAATTATTCGGCACTTCGGGGGCGACAACGCATTTGATGCCGAAGCAGGAATAGGCGCGACAATAGGCCGGCGGCACATTGATGCCGCGGCTGGAAAGCCCGGACGTGCCGGCATAATCCACCACAATCCGATCGTCATGGATGGTCATGGCCGCCTTCAGCGTCACCGGCGCCTCATAGCCATCCGATTTGATATCGGACCGGAAAGTACCACGCGGGAGCTTGGCGATTTCAAGCAAGGTGGCGCGCCGGCTGGCTTCGAAAATATATTCTGCCAGATCATCAAGACTATCCATCGCGAACTCATCCATCATTTCGACAAGCCGCTTGGACCCCGCATCATTGCAGGCGCAGAGTGAATAGATATCGCCTTCCAATTCCACCGGGGTGCGCGATCCAGCGCGGATGAAATCGAAAAACGTCTCATTCGGTGCGCTGGCGTCGAAGCATTTCACGATCGGGATATAGAGCCCTTCTTCAAAAACGCTGCGCCCTTCCGGACCCATGCCAAGGCCGCCAATGTCAATGATATGCGCAGTATTGGCGAAAAGCCCAACAATCTTGCCGCCGCGAAACGCCGGCGAAACGACGGTCAGGTCATGTAAATGCCCGGTCGCGAGCCAGGGGTCATTGGTGATGTAGTGATCACCTGGCTTCATGCTGGCAGCCGGAAATTTCGCGAGGAAGTGGCCGACCGATTCCGCCATGGAATTCACATGGCCAGGCGTGCCAGTCACGGCCTGGGCCAGCATGCGCCCTTGCAGATCAAAAACGCCCGCGGAAAGATCGCCCGCTTCACGCACCGTGGTGCTGAAGGCAGTGCGGATCATGGTTTGCGCCTGTTCTTCGACCACTGCGATCAGGCGATTCCATTGGATCTGGCGTTGAATTGTCGCCAGTGCGCCGGTTTCCTTCATCGTGCAGCCTCCTGCGTCAGATCGAGATAGCCAAGCCCATCCATGCGGCACATCCAGCCGGGGCCAATCAAGGTGCTGGTTTCCGCTTCCGCGATGATGGCGGGGCCGGGCACAGTGGCGCCGGGCCGCATCGCGTCGCGGTCATACACCTGCCATTCGGCCACTTCGCCGGTGGCGGTATCGCGCACCATTTGCACGCGGATCGGGCTTGGTGCGGGTGCATTCGCCACCGCCGCCGCCGGTTCCACATGCGCTTCCACCGTGCGCACCGTGACGGCGAAGGACAGGATTTCCACATCCGAACCCGGCACCGGGCGATCATAGAAGCGGCTATATTCCGCATCATAAAGCGCGCGAATCTCGCGCACATCCTGTGCGGTCAGGGCACGCGGCGGGATCGGTACTGCAATCTCATGCCCCTGCCCGACATAGCGCATATAGGCGATCCGCGTTTCCTCAATCGGCGCACCAAAGGCGCCTTCTGCCACAACGCCTGACGCTTCACGCGACATGGCAGCAAGCAGGCTATTCACCGCGGCAATGTCAAAGTTACCGAAGCGCTGATAGAGCGACTTCACCACCTCATAAGCGACCGGCGCGCGGAGGAAGCCAATCGCGCTACCCACACCAGCGCCGGAGGGCACCAGAATGCGCTTCACGCCGATTTTCTCCGCCACGCGATAGCCATGCACCGGGCCGCCGCCACCAAAGGCAATCACCACGCGGCCTTCGTAATTCTTGGCACTTTCAATGGCATGCACGCGCGCGGCATTGGCCATATTCTCATCCACCATTTCAACCACGCCAAGTGCGGCCATATCAGCGGAAAGAGCGAGCTTGCCACCGACATGTTCCGCCAGCGCCTTGCGTGACTGATCCGGATGCAAACGCAGCGCACCGCCCGCGAAAAGCTCCGGATCGTAGCGGCCAAGCGCCAGATTGGCGTCAGTCACTGCCGGATGCGTGCCGCCGCGCCCATAGCAGGCAGGGCCAGGATCAGCCCCGGCACTTTCCGGGCCCACCTGAATGCGCCCCATGCTATCCACCTGCGCGATGGAACCACCACCCGCGCCGATTTCCACCATTTCAATCACAGGAATACGCAGCGGCAGGCCAGAGCCCTTCTTGAAGCGCCCAACACGCGCCACTTCGAAAGTGCGCGATGCTTGCGGGCGGAAATCATCAATCAGACAGACCTTGGCCGTGGTGCCGCCCATATCGAAGGACAATACCTTATCGAAGCCACGCTGGCGCGCGACAAAGGCCGAGAAGATCGCGCCACCCGCCGGGCCGCTTTCCACCAGGCGGATTGGGAAACGCGCCGCCGTATCAATCGTGGTAAGCCCGCCACCCGACAACATCAGATAAAGCGGGCAGGCCAGCCCCGCTTCGCGCAACCCCAATTCCAATTGCTTCAAATAGCGCGCCATCAAGGGCTGCACATAGGCATTGGCGACGGTGGTCGAAAAACGCTCCCATTCGCGCATTTCGGGCGAGACTTCGGAAGAAAGCGAAACCGGCAATTCCGGCCAGGCTTCCCGCACAATCTCAGCCGCACGGCGTTCATGGGTTGGGTTTACAAAGCCATGGATGAAACCGATGGCGAGGCTTTCAATCCCCTCAGCGCGCAGGAAGGGGATATGCGCGCGCAGCGCTGCCTCATCCAAGGGCAACAATACCTTGCCGGTGTTATCAAGCCGCTCCGGCACTGGCAGGCGCCAGCGGCGCGGCACCAGGGGCTTAGGCAATTCGATGTTCAGATCATATTGGTCATACCGCGCTTCATTCGCGAGTGCCAAAACATCACGAAAACCTTCCGTGGTGATCAGCGCGGTCCTGGCACCTTTGCGTTCGATCACCGCATTGGTGGCAAGCGTGGTGCCATGGATCACCAACGCCAGATCGGCAGGCTTCATGGCGGCCTTGGCCAACACCTGCTGCACGCCTTCCAGTACGCCCTTTTCAGGCGCGGCGGGCGTGGTCAACACCTTGGCGGTCCAGCGCTGGCCATCCTTTTCGATAGCCAGGTCCGTGAAAGTGCCGCCGATATCAACGGCGAGGCGAGCATTCTGATGTGCCGATGTGCTCATTGCCCCATCTCCGCCGCCCAACGCGTCACTACGGCGCAAGCAGCCGCAAAATCTTCCATGCGCATAGCTTCCTTTGGATTATGACTGCCATTCTGATTACGAACGAAAAGCATCGCCGCCGGCACGCCCGCCTCGGAAAAGGCCGCCGCATCATGCCCGGCCCCCGATGCCATATGCCGATAGCGAATACCAAGCGCCTTGGCCGCGCTTTCAATGCCCGCCCGCACGCCCTGATCCATTGGCGCAGAGAGGCTCCCGGTTTCCGGGCCAAGATCAAACCGGACACCACGGCGCGCTTCAATCTCGGCCACGATGCGCCCCATGCCGGCGAAAAGCAGATCACGCGACGCCGGCTCAACGCTGCGAATATCAAGCTGAAAACGCGCCTCGCCGGCGATTTTCGTGAAGCCCGCTTCTTCCGTGGTCGCCATGGTGCAGAAGGTGCAGACCATGGCATGGCCCAGCGCTTCCAGCCGGCACCATTCCTCATCCAGCCGATGCACAAGCTCGGCCAGCGCAACCGCCGCATCGCGCCGATAGCGCCGCGCCGTCGCACCCGAATGATTATATTCGCCCAGCACCCGCGCAGCACGCAGCCGCCGCGATCCGGGAATGCCAGTCACAATGCCAATGGGCAGCCCTTCGGAATCAAGGCTTGGCCCCTGTTCAATATGCACTTCCAGAAAGGCCGCCGTGTTGTCGGGGCCGAGCAGATGCTCACCGCGCGCCACCGCATCAGGATCGAAACCTTCTTCGCGCATATGCTCGGCCAAAGTCCGGCCGCTATCGGTGCGCTTCACCTCAAGGATTTCAGGCGCCAGCAACCCAAGCGCGGCCTTGCTGCCGGGATAGGATGTTGGGAACCATTGCCCGGCTTCCTCAGCGCGAATGGCCATCACCGTCATGTCGCGGGCGGGCTGAAACCCCGCACGCTTCATGCCGGCCACCGCCGCAAGCCCCGCCAGAACCCCGGCAGCGCCATCGAAATTCCCGCCCTCACGCACCGAATCCAAATGGCTGCCCATGATGATTCGCTTCGCCGCGCGGTCCGTCCCGGGCAGGGTCATGTACAGGTTGCCCGCGACATCATTGTGGCATTCCAGGCCAAGTTCCTGCGCGGCATCACGCACCAATTGATGCGCGATGCGTTCACCGCGCCCATAGGCTTCGCGCGTAACGCCTTCGCCATCGCGTGTGGCTTCTCGCAGCGCGTCAAACAACCGCGCCGCGAGAGCCATGTCAGGGTTCAGATTTGGCAGCATGCGCGGGCTTACAGCATGCTCCGCACGCGCCCACCATCCACGCGGATCATGGAAGCGGTGATATAGGCGCCGGTCTCACCCGCCAAAAACGCTCCCATCGGCCCATATTCCGCCGGCATGCCAATGCGGCCCGCGGGAATTTCCTTGGCCGTCTGGGCCAGAATTTCATCCTCAGTCACGCCCGTTTGCTTCGCGCGAATGGCGGTATTGGTGGTGATGCGGTCGGTCAGGATGCTGCCAGGTGCGAGCACATTCATGGTGACACCATCGGCGGCCACTTCAGCGGCCAGCGTCTTCAGCCAACCCCAGATCGAAGCGCGGAGCGTATTGGAAAGAGCGAGTGTCGGGATCGGGTGCTGCATGCCCGTGCTGCCCACCACAATCACGCGGCCCCATTTTTGCGCGCGCATCGCCGGCATTAGGCGATTGGTGATGCGAATGGGGGAAAGCACGATATTCTGGAACCACTTGACCAGATCTTCTTCCTTCATCTGGGAAGCGGTGCATACCGGCGGCCCGCCATGGTTCAGCACCAGGATATCGACGCCCCCCATGGCAGCGACCGCAGCATCGGCGAGCTTATCCATCTCCGCGCCGGACGAAACATCGGCCTGAATGCCATAGGCTGCCTTCGCACCCAGCGCCTTCAATTCCGCCGCCACCTTATCGAGGCTCGCCTGTTCGCGCCCGCTGACCGTGACAATGGCGCCCTCGGCCGCGATGGCATCCGCGATGGACCGCCCAAGCCCCTTGGAACCGCCCATGACCAAGGCCCGCTTGCCCTTCAACCCCAAATCCATGACCCGTTTCTCCACGAAAGAATGATGCCCCGACCCTGCCCCCTCACCCGCCCTCTGGCAAGACGGGCCAAGCCGGGCCATGGTGCGGCCCATTCAGACCAGCGGAGCGAAACCCCTCATGGCCAAGCCAGTCATTCTCGTCACCCGGAAATTGCCCGAGGCCATTGAGGCGCGGCTTGTCGAGGTTTTCGACGCCAGGCTGAACCCCGAAGATGCGCTCTGGGGCCGCGATTGTGCTGAGATCGCCGCCCGCGCCAAGGCCTGCGGGGCGGTGGGCATCCTAACCGCCGCTGGCGATGCGATGAACGCCGCCGCGATCAACGCCTTGCCGGAAAATGTGAAGGTGATCGCGACCTTCAGCGTGGGCTTTGACCATATCGCCATTGATGCGGCGCGCGCACGCGGCATTGCTGTCACGAATACGCCGGAAGTGCTTTCCTTCGCGACTGCCGAATGCGCCTTCACCCTGATGCTGATGGCCGCCCGCCGCGCCGGCGAAGGAGAACGCATGGTCCGCGTCGGGCTTTGGGAGGGCTGGGCGCCAACGCAGCTTATGGGTGTCACGCTGCAAGGCAAGAAGCTTGGCGTTTTGGGCTATGGCCGCATTGGCCGTGAATTGGCCGCCATGGCGCGCGGTGTGCAGATGGAAATCCATTACCGCGACATGCAGCGCCTGCCGCCTGAGGTCGAACAAGGTGCCATTTTCCACGAAACCGATGCCGGCTTCCTGGCCACGATTGACGTGCTTTCCATGCATGTCCCAGGCGGAGAGGGCACGCGCAAATGGCTGAACGCCGAACGCCTCGCGCAAATGAAAAAGGGCGCCATTGTCATCAATTCCGGCCGCGGGCCTTCCGTGGATGATGAGGCACTGATCGCAGCGCTCAAATCCGGCCATATCCGCGCCGCCGGGCTTGATGTTTATGATGGCGAACCGCGCGTCCATCCCGGCTATATGGCGCTTGAGAATGTGGCGCTGTTGCCGCATCTCGGTTCCGCCACCATTGAGACGCGTCATGCCATGGGCATGCGCTGCATTGAAAACCTGGCCGCCGTGCTGATCCAGGGCATTTCGCCCCCGCATCGCGTCGTCTGATCCTTCGCTCTCAACACCAAGGAAGCACCCCATGAATTTCGATTTTGCGAAAATCCCGTTTGAACAGGCCTATAAGCTGGTGGTGTCCACCGTAGTGCCGCGCCCGGTTGCTTGGGTGGTGACGAAGGATAAGGATGGCGTGGTGAATGCCGCGCCCTATTCCTTCTTCAATGCCTTTTCCGACAATCCCGTGGTGGTGGGCTTTGGCTGCGGCCCGCGTGCGCCAGGGGCGCTCAAGGATACGGTCGCCAATATCGAAGCCACGGGCCAATTCGTGGTGAATATGGTCTCGGCTGACCTTGCTGAGAAAATGAACATCACCGCAGTGGATTTCCCACCCGGCGTCAGCGAAATCACCGAAGCGGGGCTTTCCACCGCGCCTTCCACCAAGGTTGCGGTGCCGCGCATTGCCGAAAGCCCGGTTGCCTTGGAATGCGAGATTTTCCAGTTTGTGCCTGCGGGCCGGCATATCATTGTGCTCGGCAAGGTCATTGGCATGTATGTGCAGGATGATTGCGTGATGGATCCAGCCAAGTACTACATTGATACCCCCAAGCTTGACCTGGTTGGGCGCATGCATGGGCGCGGCTGGTATGCGCGCACCACGGACCGTATCGAAATCCCGCGCGTTGATTTGGATGAATGGGAAGCCCGCAAGAAGAAGGGGTGATTTTTATGCGCGCGCTTTGGTGCTGTGTTTGGCTATTGCTTGCTGCGGTAACGCTGCCCAGCAGCAATGCCCTGGCGCAATTTCCGGATCGCCCGATCCGCTTTGTCATTCCCTTCCCGCCCGGCGGCACCAATGACATTGTCGGGCGGCTGGTGGCCGATGGCATGGCGGCGCGGCTTGGCCAGCCGGTTGTGATTGAAAATCGCGGCGGCGCTGGCGGCGCCTTGGGCGCGGAAGTGGTCGCGAAAACGCCAGCCGACGGCTACACCATATTGCTTGGCAGTTCGGGTAGCCTGACGATCAATCAATTGGTTCGGCGCAACCTGCCCTATGATCCCGCCACCGCCTTTGCCCCCATTGGCCTGATTGGCAGCGGCGCCAATGTGATTGTTGTGCATCCATCCGTGGCCGCCACAAATTTGCGCGAATTGCAGGTAGCGGCACGCGCAGCACAAGCGCCCTTTACCTATGGTTCGCCGGGCGTTGGCAGTACGGGCCATGCTGCCGGTGCGTTGATCACCCAGGTGCTGGATGTTGAGATGGAACACATTCCCTATCGCGGCACCGGCCCTGCCTTGAATGACCTGATCGCAGGGCGCTTGCAGGTTTTCACCAATGCGCTGGCACCGCTTCAGCCGCAGATCAGATCCGGCACGGTGCGCGCGCTGGCGATTGCGGGGCCACGGCGCAACGCGGCGCTGCCGGACCTGCCAACAACAGCCGAGGCCGGGTTTCCTGATATTCAAACGGCCACCTGGTTTGGCCTGCTGGCTACCGGCGGCACCCCCATGGACCGTGTGCAGCGCTTGCATGGCGCCCTGAACGCAACGATCAATCATCCGGAAACCCGCCGCAAACTGGAAGAAGGCGGGATTGATGTTGAAATCAGCGAAAACCCTGCCGCCTTCGCAGCCTTCTACAGCGCAGATCAGGCAAGATGGGCCCCGGTAGTGCGCCGGGCGGGAGTAGGGGTGGAATGATCACACGTCGTCTTGGGTTTGCCCTTCCCTTGCTGCCCTGGGCGGCACAAGCACAGGCGCCCGCCTGGCCCACACGCCCCATTCGGCTGATTGTACCCTTCGCACCCGGCGGCACCACGGATGTTGTTGGCAGGCTGGCGGCTGAAAAACTCGGCCCCCGGCTTGGCCAGACCATGCTGGTGGAAAACCGCCCGGGCGCGGGGGCAACACTTGGCGCGCAATTGGTGGCGCGCGCGGAAGCAGATGGGCATACGCTGCTGGTGTCATCATCAACTTCGCATGGTGTGTCACCCGCGATCTATCCCAATATCGGCTATGACCCGTTGGCGGATTTCGCGCATATCGCGCTGCTGTCACGCACGCCCCCTGCCCTTTTGGTCACGCGCAGCCATCCTGCGCGCAATATCCAGGAATATCTGGAAATGGGCCGGCGGGATCGTGAATTGACGCTTGCCGTGGCGGCCATTGGCACCTCATCGCATTTGGCCGGCGTGCGGCTTGGTCAGGCGCTGGGGGTTGAGGTGCGCTCCGTTGTCTATCGCGGTGTTGGTCCGGCGCTCACGGATGTCATTGCAGGTATTGTGCCGGGCATTATTGACAGCCTGCCTTCCGCCGTTGGGCATATGCGCAGCGGATCGCTTCGCGCCCTGGCGCTGTTGAGTGAAACCCGTTCAACGCTGTTTCCTGACTTGCCCACCATGCGCGAAGCCGGGCTTGATGTGGTCTCGGCGGCCTGGTTCGGCATTTCCGCGCCTGCCGCGACACCGCAGCCCATTCTGGCGCGGCTCACGCGCGAAACCCAAGCCATGCTGGCAGAACCCGAAACGCGGGCAAGGCTTGAGGATTTGGGCGGCGCACCGCCGCCATGGACACCGGCCGAATATACCGCCTTCATCAAAAGCCAATTGGAAACGCTCGGCGCGCTGGCGCGGGCAGCCGGGATTAAGCCGCAATAGCGCTGCCGCACCCGCTTGCACTCACGCGCCAATGCGTCAGGATGGCGGGAGGCTGAGGAAACGCAGAATGATCAAACGTCGCGCATTGGGCCTGATAGGCCTGCCATTTCTGATCCGGCCAGCCCAAGCACAAGCTTGGCCAACAAGACCCATTCGCCTGGTGGTGCCCTGGCCGCCAGGACAAGCAACGGACCAAGTTGGTCGCCTGATGGCACAGAGGCTTTCGGAACGCTTGGGTCAACCTATCGTGCCGGAAAATCGCCCTGGCGCGGGCGGCAGCATCGGCACGGATATCGTCGCGAAAGCAGCGCCTGATGGTTATACGCTGCTTGCCGCGTCTATCGGGCCGATCAGCCTGGGGCCACTGATCCATCGCACGCCTTATGATGTTAACCGCGATTTGGCACCGGTCGCACGGTTTTCGGGCTCGCCCTATATCCTCGTGGCGCGGGCAGATTTTCCAGCACCCGATGCGCGCGCCCTGCTTGCGCTGCTGCGCGCCAATCCTGGCAAGTACACTTATGCATCCTCCGGCGCGGCGGGATCGCAGCACGTGCTGACCGCGCTTTTCCTTGCCCGCGCACAGGTGGATGCGCTGCATATCCCCTATCAAGGCAGCGGCCCCGCCATGGCTGCTTTGCTTGGCGGGCAGGTGCATTTTGCGATTGAAACCCTGGCCGCTTCCGGCACGCTGATCCGCGAAGGCAAACTCAAGGCCTATGGGTCCACCAGCGGGCGGCGTAGTCGCTTGGCCCCTGATATCCCGCCTCTTGCGGAAGCTGCCGATATGCCGGGCTATGATTACACCGGCTGGATCGGCCTGATGGCGCCGGCCGCGACACCGCCCGCCATCATGGCGCAAATTGCGGGCGCCGTTGAACAGATTGCCGCGCAGCCGGATACGCATGAGCGGCTGACCAATATCGGCACCGAGGCTTTCTTCGCCGGCCCGGATGCCTTCCGACAGGTTTTGGCGGAGTATCGCACGAATTTCGAAGCTGTCATTCGCCAGCTTGGCATTCGCGCAGAATAAGACAGGATTGGAGAGAAACACATGACCAAGACCGTCGGCTATATGCTGGCCGAAAGCCTCGCGGCGCATGACATTGACATCATCTATTGCGTGCCGGGGGAAAGCTATCTTGGCCTTACTGATGCGCTGAGCGAATTCCCCGGCATCAGGCTGGTGGTCTGCCGGCATGAAGGTGGCGCGGGCTTCATGGCCGCTGCCGATGGGCGCATGCGCAATGGCCGTGCTGGTGTGGCGCTGGTCTCACGCGGGCCGGGGGCGACCAATGCCATGATCGCGCTGCACACTGCCTTTCATGACGCAACGCCGCTGGTGATGCTGATCGGCCATGTGGAACGCAAGGATGTTGGTCGGCTTGCCTTGCAGGAACAGAATTACTCACGGCTTTTGTCCGACATCACCAAGGGCGTGTTTGAAGTCATCGAACCGATCCAGGCAAGTGAGACGATTGCGCGCGCCTTCCATTTGGCGGAATCCGGCACGCCCGGCCCGGTAGCCGTCATCCTGCCCGAGGATATTTTTGACGCCCCCGCCGAAGGCCCCGTGGTGAAGCCGCGCGGCATGCCCTTGGCAGGTCCGCGTGCGGAGGATTTGGATCAACTCGCGGAATTGCTTGCCAATGCCGAACGCCCGCTGGTGCTGGTGGGAGGCGCGCTGGCAACGCATGGGGAGGCTGCCTCAGCCGAATTGAATCGCCTGGCGGAAGCCTGGACGCTGCCGATCAGCCCAACCCATCGCCGCCCACATTTGTTTGACGCCGAGCATCCGAATTACGGCGGCTATATGGGCATTCGTGTGCCGAAGCCGCTGATCGAGAAAATAAAAAAGGCCGATCTGATGATCTGCCTTGGCGAACGCATGTCGGATTCGATCAGCCAATCCTATAGCTTCCCCGCCGCACCCGAACCGCAACTCACCATGGTGCAGGTCTGGCCGGATGCGAATGAAATCGGCCGCGTCTGGCGCGTGGATTTGCCGATTGCGGCTGATCCGCTTGCCGTCATTCGTGGCCTGCTTGCGCGCAATGCCCCGGAAGCGAGTGAGGCACGCAAGCGCTGGGTTTCCGGCCTCAATGCCATTCATCGCGAATTGCTCGCACCCGAATGGGACAAGATGGAAGATGGCGTGAATTTCGGCGCGGTTTGCGCGGCAGCGGCGCGGCATGTGCCGCGTGATGCGGCGATTACCTCGGATGCCGGGAATTTCTCATCCTTCCTGCATCGCTATTTTCCCTTCAAGCAAACGCAATGCTTCCTCGCTTCCGTTGTCGGCGCCATGGGCGCGGCAGTGCCGATGGCGGTTGCCGCAGCCTTGCGCCGCAAAAACAAGCGCGCCGTCGCCTTTGTGGGTGATGGCGGCATTCTGATGACCGGCAATGAAATCGCGACAGCCATGCGCGAAGGCGTCGCGCCTGTGATTATCCTGTCGGATAATTCCTGCTACGGCACCATTGGGATGCATCATGAAGGTCGCTATCCAGGCCGGGATTATGATTCCGCGATCCGCTTGACCAATCCGGATTTCATCGCTTGGGCCAAGGCTTTTGGCGCGGCAGCGGTTTCGATTGAAACGGAAGATCAGATTGAAGGCGCATTGGCGGAAGCCTTCGCTATTACGGATCGGCCAGTACTGGTGCATGTGAAATCATCCGCCATGCAGGCTTCTGCCTGGCGCAAGCGGACAATGCCTTTGCCGGCCGCGTGACTCAGTGTGATCGGATCCGCATGAATGCAATGCGGATCCGATTTCGATAATTGGATGTATTGTACGTAATTTTTCTGACATCTCCTTATCCGAAATCATGATCTCTGCCCCGTTTCTTATCTGAATTTCAATGGCTGCCTGATTTACGGGCACAATTTGTCTGTTCGCCGTTAAATGCTCGAAAAACATTCTCTCTTAAACTCATCTTCGCATCAGATTGATGACTGGATTGTCCAGTCGTCGGTGAACCTCTTTGCGAAGGGAAAGTTTGAGATGATGAGAAAATTGATGGCGCTCGGTTTTGCGCTCGGCTTGGTATCAAGCCCCGCTCTTGCTCAAGTCGAATTGGGCAATGGCTTTTCGGTTACCGGCTCGGCCGTTGGGCAGACCGATTATATGTTCCGCAACATTAGCCAGACGCGTAATCGCCCCGCCGCGCAGGGCAGCCTGGAGCTTTCCCATGAAAGCGGCTTCTATGTTGGTGGCTTCGTCAGCAATGTCACTTTCGCCGGCACCGATGCGCGCCAGGAAGTGGACGGGCTGGCGGGCTTTCGCTTTGAACTGAGCGGTCTCAAGGTCGATATTGGTGGTGTCTATTATTCCTACCCCGGCTACACGGCCGGCCCCGGGCAATATGATCTCGCCTTTGCCGAAGGGGTGATGAAGCTTTCCTACGAGATTGAGCCCGTAACGCTCCTTGGCACCGCGGCCTATTCGCCGGATTTCTTCGGCAGCTCCGGCACGGGCGTTTGGCTTGAAGGCGGCTTTGATTGGAAGACGCCGGTGTTTGATGTCACGCTATCTGGACGGCGCGGCCATCAATGGATCGAACGCAATAACCGCTTCGGTGCGCCCGACTATCTGGCCTATGGCGTTTTCCTGCAGCGCGATATCGCAGCGGGCTTTTCGGTCAGTGTCGGCTATTACGGAACCGACATCAGCCAAAAGGAATGCCTTGATCTGAAAATCTGCGACAATCGCGTGATGGCAGCGCTTACCTGGAAATTCTGAAGTGACCGCGTTTCAGAAGCACCAAAGAAAGCCCGTCCCGGTCATTAGCCTGGGCGGGTTTTTCATCCCCTGCGCTGCTCACTCCGCCGCGATGCGGCTCGGGTCAAGCACCACTTGCGGAATATCGTAGCGGCGCAAATCGCCGTAAAGCCGCGGCAGATCGGCTTCGAACAAGCCGCGCGTCACGCCGGCTGCCAGGCGCGGTGCTGCCATGGTCATTGCATTGATCGAAGACCCCGCCGGCCCGAAGGACATGGTGGTGCCGATGCCGAATAAATGGATGTCGCGAATCCATGGCGTCTCACCTTCCCGCTTTTCCACAAAGGCATAATCCGGCGCGAGATAGGGGAATTCGCCAAGCCTTTCGCTCTTCTCCTCAGCCGGCGGCGTATAGCGATCCGCCCAGAGCGCGATGTTATCCGCGCAGTCGCCGAGTGCCGGGATCAGCGCCGGGTCCATGCGCACACCTGTGCCGCAAATGGCATAATCGGCCTGGAAGACACCGCGCGCCGTTGCCAATTCAACGCGCCCATCCACGACGCGCGCCCCGTTCCAGGGTCGCCCGACATGCATGGTGAAATTGGGAAACGCATTGACCCGCGCATAGGTATCGGCGGGAAATCCCTCCCGCAGACCCAGGATGTAGGACATGAAGCGCCAGCGCCATTCATCCGGCATTTCGAAGATATGGCGCATGAAGCCGGCAAAGGTCAGCCACCGATAGGGCTGGATGATCATGGGATCTGCGCGGCGGCAAAACAGATGCACCTCGGCCGCCCCGGCCTCCAATGCCATGGCAGCATTGTCAAAGGCCGAGGCGCCTGCGCCCAGCACCGCCACCACGCGCCCCTTCAACGCCGCGAAATCAATCGCATCCGCGCTATGGGCGCGCTTATCTGCGGGCAGCGCGCGGAGGAAATCAGGCATCCACCATTCGCCAACGCCTTCCTGGCCTGTCGCCAGCACCACCTTGCGCGCCAGATAGGGCCCGGCCGAGCTTTCCACGCGAAGACAGGGCAGCCCATCATCCGTGCGCGCGGGCGAAATGCGCCCGGCCTCCACACCGTTTTGCACCGGCAAGGCCAGCACGCGGCGCAGCCAATTCAGATAATCCTGCCAGGCTTCGCGCGGGATCATGCGCATGGCGGCGAAATGCGCCGCGCCAAACTGCGCCTCATGCCACGCCTGATAGGTCAAGGACGGGATGCCCAAATCCGGCCCGTTCTGATCCTTCCAGGATCGCAAGGTCGGCATGCGGGCATAGGTGACCCAGGGGCCTTCCTTGCCCTCCGCCGCGCGATCAATCAGCAGGATATTGCTCACCTTGTCGCGCTTCAGCGCATGCGCCACCGCCAGGCCGCATTGCCCCGCGCCGATGATCAGGCAATCCAGCACCGGCGCCCCGCCGCTGGTTTTGGCCTCAAGCCAGGCGGCGCGCGGATGGGCGACCAATTCCAGATCGCGGCTCACGTCAGCTTCAAGCTCGGTCAGGTTGCGCGGGGCCGGCATTGCGGGAAGGCTCCTCTACTTCAAGGGGAAGCATCGGGGATTCCGGCGCGGGATGCAAAAACCCCGTCGAACCCTTGCTGAAGCCCAGCCAGGGCCATGTTTTCGCCCCATCTCACTTGTTATGACCCTTTTTCCCTTCCCCTTAAGGCCCCGCTTTTGTTCCAGGACCCGCCCGCGCTTTCCATCATCGTCCCCGCTTATAATGAGCAGGAAGTGCTGCCCCAATTCCATGCGCGGCTTGCGGCGGCCTTGGCCAACATCGGCCTTACGTGGGAAGTGGTTTACGTGAATGACGGGTCGAAGGACGGCACACTTGCCGTCATGCTCGGCCTGCAGGCGCAGGATCAGCGCGCCTCCGTGCTTAATCTCAGCCGCAATTTCGGCAAGGAGATTGCGCTCACCGCCGGCCTCGATCACGCCCGAGCAACGGAAGCGGTGGTGGTGATTGACGCCGATCTGCAAGACCCGCCGGAGGTAATTCCGGACCTGATCGCCGCCTGGCGCCAGGGCTTTGATATTGCCTATGCGCAGCGCAATACCCGCGCCGGCGAAACCTGGCTGAAAAAAGCCACCGCAGCAGCGTTTTATCGGCTGATGCAGCGCATCAGCGGCAAGGTGCATCTGCCCCCCGATACCGGCGATTTCCGGTTGATGAGCCGCCGCGCGCTTGATGCGCTGCTGAAACTGCGTGAACAGCATCGCTTCATGAAGGGGCTGTTTGCCTGGATCGGCTTTCCCGCCATTGCGGTGCGTTATGATCGCGCGCCGCGCGCCGCCGGCACCACCAAGTGGAATTACTGGAAGCTCTGGAATTTCTCGCTGGAGGGCATCACCTCCTTCACCGTCGCACCGCTTAAGATCGCGACCTATATCGGGCTGATCACGGCGATTGGCGCGCTGGCCTATCTGGCGCAGTTGATCTTCCGCACGGTTTTCTTCGGCAACCCTGTCGCCGGTTATCCAAGCCTTCTGGCCGTGACACTTTTCCTGGGCGGCGTGCAAATGATGATGCTTGGCATCATCGGCGAATATCTCGGGCGCATCTTCAACGAAACCAAGGGCCGGCCGCTTTACCTGGTGGAACGTTATCTGCCGGGCGATAAGGCGTGACGCGAAAGCCTTTGCATGTTTGGGCCGGGGCCGCGGCTTCGGTGCTGATCGCCTGGGCGGTGATCGCCTATGCGTTCGGGCTGCATATCCTGCCGCCCTGGAATACGGGCTGGATGTTAAGCGGCATGATCGGCCCCGACCCGGTGCAATATTGGCTGGGCTGGAATTTTTTTCGCCGCGCGCCCTGGTCCTGGCCGGCGGGCCTCAACCCACTTTGGGGGCTGGAGGTCAGTTCCTCCATCTATTACGCGGATGCGATTCCGCTGCTGGCGTTTTTCTTCAAGGCGATCAGCCCCGTTTTCGAGGTCTCCCAATATTGGGGCCTTTGGATTTATGGCTGTGCCGCGCTGCAAGCTTTCATGGCCTGGCGCATCATTGGCCTGGCGACGGATGATCCCCTGGCGCGCGTCGCGGGTGCCACTTTGTTTGTGCTGCAGCCAACCATGCTGGCGCGCATGGGTGGGCATTTCGCGCTTTCGGCGCATTTTCTGCTGCTGATGGGGTTCTGGCTTTGCCTGACGCGCACGGCAAAATCGCGCTGGCTGGCCTGGGCGGCTTTGCTGGTCGCGACCGCGCTGATCCATGCCTATTTGCTGCCGATGGTGGCGGCGCTTTGGAGCGCGGATGTGCTGGCGCGCTGGCAGGATGGCGCCAGGCGCGTCGGGCTTTTCGTTGAAGTGGTCATCATCTTCGCCTTGGTGGGCGCTGCTCTTTGGGCGGGCGGGATGTTCATGCTGGGTGGCGGCTTTGGCGGAAGCTGGGGCGGTTATGGGCAGATGCAAATGGATTTGCTGGCGCCCTTGGACCCCGCGCCATGGGGCGCCTTTCTGCCGGATTTGCCGGGGCCGAATCATCTGGAAGTCGGCCATTCCTATGCCGGGCTTGGCGCGCTTTTGCTGGTGCTGCTTGGGCTAGGGGCCTGGGCGAGAAACCCAACCAGGCCCGCAAGGCGCTTCTGGCCGTTGATCCTGGTGCTGGCGGCCATGGCGCTATTTGCCGTCTCACCCAATGTCTCCATCGCCGGCGTGAGCTTCACGGTTTTTGAGCTGCCGCCCTGGGTACTGCGTTATGCGGATGCCTTGCGCGCATCAGAACGCTTCATCTGGCCGATCGGCTATGCGGCGCTGATCACCTCGGTCTTTCTGCTGATCCGCTGGCTTGGCGGGCGGCTTGCCGGCTTTGTAATGGCCGGGCTTGTCCTGATTCAGGTTTTGGATATGCGCCCCGGCTTTGCCCGGTTGCATCATTTCTTCCCGCCCACCGCTGCGACCGTGCCGCTCCGCCTTTCCGATCCCTTCTGGGCCGAGGCCGCGCGGCATTACACCCGCATCCGCATCATCCCATCCGGCAATCAAGCCCCCTGGTGGGAGGAGATCGCGGTTTTCGCTGCCACCAAGGGGCTGGAGACCGATGCGGTCTACCTTGCGCGACTCGACCCGAAGCGGGTGGCAGCCCTGAATGCCAAGCTGGCGCAGCAATTGGCCGAGGGCGAATATGAGCCGCAAACCCTCTATGTTTTGGGCGATGAGGGCGCGCTTGCCCTGGCTGATGCCAGCCATCAACCGGGGCGGGATTTGATTGGCGGCTTCAACGGGGTTTGGGTACTGGCGCCGGGATGGTATGCGCGCTGACAAAATATATATTTATCAGAATTTTAAACGACATTTTTTCCATCCAATCTTAAGCCGCCCGGGCAACACCGCAAATTGCGCCGCGCTTGCCACAATCTGGCCGCAAGCACGGCCCAAATCCGCCCCCGTTGAGGGCTCAATCTCTTCGTCAACACCGGGAATCCGGTGCCCCCAGTTAGAGGTCTCACCGCCTCTTTCTTTCAGGTTCGAAGGCTAAGGACACCATGTCCAGCGTACCCGTTCAGACCATCCAGCAACCCGCAGCCCAGGCGCTTGGCCTGGAGCGTGATCGCAAGTCGTTTTTCCCGATTGCCAAGCGCGCGCTTGATATTCTTGGTGCCGGCATCGGGTTGGTGCTGCTTTCCCCCTTCTTTCTGATAGTCGCTTTGCTGGTGCGCGCTGATGGTGGCCCGGCCTTCTTCGCGCATCAGCGCGTGGGGCGCAGCGGCAAGCTGTTTGGCTGCCTGAAGTTCCGTTCCATGGTGATTGACTCGCAAGCGCGGCTTGAAACGCTGCTCGCCAATGACCCAGCGGCGCGCGCTGAATGGGAAGCCACCCGCAAGCTGAAGAACGACCCGCGCATTACGCGCATCGGCCGCTTTCTGCGTTCCACCAGCCTCGATGAATTGCCGCAGCTGATCAACGTGCTGCGCGGGGAAATGAGCCTGGTTGGCCCCCGCCCCGTGCAGGAAGCCGAGATTGATCGCTATTACGGCGCCTCCGCCGCGCATTACATGGCTGTGCGCCCCGGCATTACCGGCCTTTGGCAGGTAAGCGGGCGGAGCGAGACCTCCTACGAATCTCGTGTCGCTTTGGATGTGGCCTATGTGTCGCGCCCTTCCATGGTTGCGGATTTGGCCATTCTGTTGCGCACGCCTTTCGCGGTATTGTCGCGCCGCGGCGCGCATTGATCTTGGCGGCGCGCGGCGAACCTGCCGCGCCCCCTCCATAAATCCCAGCGCGCAGCCGGCTGAAGGGTCTGCCAATGGCTGAGGCGCAAATCTCCACTTCCGCGGAACGCGCGGGCGGGCGCAGGCTGGTTTCCGGCATTCTCTGGAACGGGCTGGGGCGCGGGCTGCCCTTGCTGCTGGCCCTGGTCATCACGCCGTTTCTCGTGGGCGCGCTTGGCGTGGAACGCTGGGGGCTTTTCACCCTGGCGCTGGCGCTGATCGGCATTTTTGGCGTTTTTGATCTTGGCCTTGGCATGGCGCTGACGCGCGGCGTTTCGGAAAAACTTGGCGCTGGCGCGGTTGATGAAGCGCGCGCCATGATTGGCGCGACATTGCTTGCCTTGCTTGGTGTATCTTCCATCATCGCGGCAGGGCTTTTTCTGAGTATGCCTTGGCTGGTGGGGCATTTTCTCAATGTGCCGGAAGCCTTGCAGCAGGAAGCCATCATCGCCTTTCAATTGCTGGCGGCGGGTGCGCCTTTGGTGGTGTTGAATGCCGCGCTTTGGGGTGTGCTTTCCGCTTGGCAGCGCTTTCGCATCGCCAATCTGGTCAATATCCCGCTCAATACCTTCTATTACCTCGGCCCTTTGCTGATGCTGTTCTTCTGGAACAGTCTGATTGGCGTGATGCTGGCCGTGATCCTGGTCCGGCTTTTCAGCGGCATTGCCTATGCCATCATCGCGCATCGGGATGTGCCGGGGCTTGGCCTCTGGGCGCCACGCTTTGGCCTGATGCGGCCCTTGCTGCGCCAAGGTTTGTGGATGAGCCTTTCGGGCGCGCTCACGCAGCTATTGCTTTATGCGGATCGCTTCATCATCGGTGCGGTGCTGACACTCTCAGCCGTGGCATTTTACGCAACACCGCTTGATTTGATCATGCGGCTTTGGATCATTCCCGTGGCGGTGGCGCAGACCATGCTGCCGGCGATTGCATCTTCCTTCCGGGAATTGCCCGACCATACCGCCTTGCTGATCAAGCGTGGGGCGCTGATTGTGATGCTACTCAGCCTGCCCGCTTCCCTGATCCTGATTCCGGGGGCAGAGCTTTTCCTCAGGCTTTGGTTGGGGGCGGAATTCTCCCAGGGTGGCGGGCCGGTGCTGCGCATTCTGGGCTTTGGCATTTTCTTTTCCTGCCTGGCCTTCATCCCCGGTGTCTTGCTGGAAGCGATTGGGCGGCCGGATGTGACAGCCAAATTCTCGCTGGCGCTGGCAGCGATTTTCTTGCCGCTGAGTGCGGCACTTCTCCCATGGCTTGGCATTGAAGGCGCGGCGCTGGCTTGGGCAGGGCGCTGCGTGGTGGATTGCCTGGGCCGCTGCTGGTTCGCAGCAAGGCTTCACGCGGCAGCGCGTAAGACCATGCGGGAATTGCTGTGGCCCATCGCGCTTGCGGCGCTTGGTTTGGCCGTGCTGGTGCCCTTGGGCGGCTGGCTATGGCCCGCGCTTTTGGCCGCGCTGATTTTCGGCTTGGTTTTCGCCGCCGGTTGGTCCATTGCCGCGCCGCAGGACAAGGCCCATGTCTTGGGGATGATCCGCAGAATGGGGCGCCGCAGCGCATGACGCCAATCGCCATTAATGGCCGCTTCCTGACGCAGGGCATGACCGGCGTGCAGCGCTTTGCGCGTGAAATCACGGCAGCGGCGGATCGGCTGGCGGGTCATGATGCCTGGCCGGCAGCGCGGTTATTGATTCCCAGCAGCGTGGCGCAAAGCCCCTTCGCCTTTTTGAAGGCGGAAGCCATCGGCCAAAAATCCGGCCAGCTTTGGGAACAATGGGAATTGTCGAAAGCGGCCAAGGGTTCCTTCCTGATCAATCTTGGCAATACCGCGCCACTGATGCTGGGCCGCGCCCAGGCGGTAGTGATTCATGATGCCGGCGTCTTTGACACACCCGAGAGTTATTCCTTCGCCTTCCGCACCTGGTATCGCTTTCTGCACAAAATGCTCGCGCGGTCTGGCGCGCAGTTGCTCACGGTTTCCGAATTTTCGCGCGGGCGCATCGCGCTGTCCCTGGGCGTCGCGCCTGAGAGCATCGGCGTTTTGCCGGAAGGTGGCGATCACATGCTGCGCATCACTGCTGACACCGAGATTCTGGCGCGCCATGATCTGCAAGCGGGCCGTTATGCCCTCGTGGTCGGCAATCCAGCAGCGCATAAGAACCTGGCCGCGCTCACCAGCACCGCCGCGCTGCTGGGCAGCCGGGGCCTGACACTGGCGGTGGCGGGTGCTGCCGATCCTGCCGTGTTCCGTGCCGGTGGCGGGCCAGCCGCCGATGCCGGGCGCATCCTGGGGCGCGTCAGTGATGCCGAATTGCGCGCCCTTTATGAAAACGCGCTCTGCCTGATTTTCCCGTCCCGCTATGAAGGCTTTGGTCTGCCGCCATTGGAAGCCATGACCTGCGGTTGCCCGCTTCTTGCCGCCCATGCCGGCGCAGTGCCGGAAGTTTGCGGCGAAGCCGCGCTCTGGTTCGACCCCATGCGGCCTGAAACACTTTCGGCAGCGCTTGAACGCCTGTTGGATGAAGAAGGTCTTGCCGCCGGCATGCGCGATGCTGGGCTGAAGCGCGCGGCGTCATATACTTGGGAAAAGGCAGCGCTTGCCTTGTTGGCCCTGATCCGAAAGAAGGCGCCATGAAAATCGCGCTGGTGCATGAATGGCTGGACAGCTACGCGGGTTCCGAACGCGTGCTGGAACAGCTTTTGTTGGAATGGCCGGAAGCAGATGTCTTCGCCGTTTGTGATTTCATGCCGGAAGCTGAGCGTGGTTTTCTGCAAGGCAAGCAGGTCACAACCAGCTTCATCCAAAGCATGCCGTTCGCGCGCAAGCATTTCCGCAAATTCCTGGGGCTGATGCCGCTTGCCATCGAACAGCTTGATCTGTCTGGGTATGATGTCGTGATTTCATCCTCCCACGCCGTCGCCAAGGGCGTGCTGACGGGTCCGGGGCAGATCCATATTTCCTATGTGCATAGCCCCATGCGTTATGCCTGGGATTTGCAGCACCAATATCTGCGCGAAGCGGGCCTCACGCACGGCATCAAGGGTGCCTATACGCGCTGGCTATTGCACCGCATGCGGCTTTGGGATCGCGCCAGCGCGCTCAACCCCGATATCGTGCTGGCCAATTCAAGCTATATCGCGGAACGCATTCAAAAGACCTGGCGACGCGATGCGGAGGTTTTACACCCGCCGGTGGATATCGAAAGCTTCACGCCCGCGCCGAATAAGGGTGATTACTACCTGATCGCATCGCGCATCGTGCCCTATAAGCGGGTTGATCTGATCGCTGCCGCCTTCCGCGCCATGCCGAACCGCGAGCTGATGATTGTGGGCGATGGCCCGAATGAGGCGCAGGCGCGCGCCGCTGCCGGAGATGCACCCAATATCACCTTCAAGGGCCGCGTCGCGCGGGCGGAATTGATTGCATTGACGCAAGGCGCACGCGCAGCGGTTTTCGCTGCCGAGGAAGATTTCGGCATCGCCACCGTGGAAGCGCAAGCCTGTGGCACGCCGGTGATCGCCTATGGCCGTGGCGGCGCGCGCGATATTGTCGTTGCACCACCTGATGCATGCCCAACCGGCATTTTCTTTCAGGAACAATCCACGGCAAGCCTGATTGCGGCGGTGGAGCGCTTTGAAGCCATGGCGCCCGCCATCACGCCTGAGGATTGCCGCATCAATGCGGAACGCTTCAGCAATGCGCATTTCCGCCGCCGCTTTCGGCAGGAGGTGCATGAAGCACTTGGGATCACCGCGGCATGAGGTTCTCGCTCATTGTCGCGACCCTTGGCCGCAGCAGTGAAATCGGCACGCTGCTGGAAAGCCTACTGGTGCAAGGCCGCGATGATTTTGAAGTGATCATCGTCGATCAGAATGCGGATGATCGCGTGGCGCCGGTGCTCGCACCTTACGCGCCGCGCCTGCCCATCACCCATCTGCGTTCTGCCATTCGCAACGCCAATCACGCGCGCAATCTTGGGCTCCGTGCAGCGCGTGGCAAGATCGTGACTTTCCCTGATGATGACTGCCTTTATCCTGTAGGCGTCTTGGCGCGGGTTGATGCTGACTTTCTTGCTGTGCCATCGCTTGGCGTGCTGACCGGGCCGGCGGCCTCGCCGGAAGGCGGGCTTGGATCGGGACGCTGGCGCGAAGCCTCGGGCGCGATTGACCTGACCAATGTCTGGACCAGCGTGATTGAATTCAACCTGTTCCTGCCGCGCCAATTGATGCTTTCGCTGGGCGGCTTTGATGAAAAGCTCGGCCCTGGCACGCGCTGGGGCTCGGCCGAGGGCAATGATCTGGTTTGTCGCGCCATGGCACGCGGCGCTGTCGCGCAATATGATGCGGGCTTGCGCATCATCCATCCCGACAAGCGCTTGACGGAAGTGGCTGTTTCCCGTGCCGCGAGTTACGGGCGCGGCCTTGGCTTTGTGCTGCGTCGGCATGGTGTGCCGCCTTCCGTCTGGTTCGCCTTTCTGGTGCGCCCCTTCGGCGGTGCGCTGATCAGCCTCGCAAAACTGCGCTTTCACAATGCCGCCTATTACGCCATGAGTTTTTGGGGCCGGTTGATAGGCGGCCTGGCGCGGGAAGCGCGCGAGGCCCCCCTGCCCGCGCCTCTGCAGGGGGCCGCGTGATGCATATCACCATCGGTATCGCCACACGCGGCAGGCCGGCCATTCTAGCGGGTGTGCTGCGCGACCTTGCGCGGCAAATCCGCAAGGCGGATCGTATTATCGTCTGCCATGTCTCCGCCGATGACATCACCGGTTGTGAAGCCGTTCCGGGCGTGGAGTTCATCACCGCCCCCGCCGGCCTGCCGCGCCAACGCAACTGCATTCTGGACGCAGCACGTGACAGCGATGTGGTGCTGTTTCTGGATGATGATTTCCTCTGCAATGGGCCATTCCTGTTGGTGTTGGAAACCTGCTTCCAGAACTATCCTGAAATGGTGGTCGCCACCGGCACGGTGATTGCCGATGGCGCCAATGCGCCGGGCTATGATTTGGTCGAAGGCGCGGCGCTGCTTGCCGCTGATCCCGCTGCGGAGGATGCGCTAACGGTTGCGGAAGCCTTTAACGGTTATGGCTGCAACATGGCCTTCCGCATGTCTGCCCTGCGCGCGCATGATATTCGCGTTGATGAACGCCTGCCGCTTTACGCCTGGTATGAGGATATTGATGTCACGCGCCGGCTTGGCGCGCATGGCAAAATTCTGCGCCTTGCGGGCGCGCGCGGCGTGCATCTTGGCGTGAAGGCCGGGCGCGTGCCGGGCCTCAGGCTTGGGTATTCGCAGGTGGTGAACCCGATTTACCTGGCGATCAAGGGTTCTTTTCCCTGGAGTCACGCCATCCCAAGCGCCGCGCGGCATTGCGCGAAAAATCTGCTGCGCTCAGCCTTTCCGGAACCTTGGGCGGATCGCTGGGGGCGGTTTCGCGGCAATATGATCGGGCTATGGGATGTGCTGCGCGGGCGCATCACGCCCGAACGCATTCTGGATCTATAGCGTGTTGCGTTCACACGGGTTCACGCCACCCGCTCTACATCATTGTTTTCGAGCATCTTCACACGTTCAGATTTTCCATCTGAACGTGATCTGCTCTTTAGCCCAACCGGGCGCGCCTGATCAGGCGCGTTCGATCAGCTCAATCTTGTAGCCATCCGGGTCTTCGACGAAGGCGATGACGGTGGTGCCGAATTTCACCGGCCCCGGTTCGCGCGTGATCTTGGCGCCCGCGGCGCGAAGCGCATCGCAAGTCGTGGTCACATTCGGCACGCCAATCGCCAAATGCCCGAAGGCAGAGCCGAGTTCGTATTTCTCGACCCCGTAATTATAGGTGAGTTCAATCACGCCCGCGCCGGTTTCCTCACCGGCATAGCCCACAAAGACCAGAGTATACTTGCCATCCGGCACATCGCGCCGGCGCAATTCCTTCATGCCCAGAAGGCGGGTGTAGAAATCAACGCTGCGTTCCAGATTACCAACGCGCAGCATGGTATGCAGAAAACGACCTTGGCTCATGCGGAAACTCCTTGGCTGTAATCGGCGGGGTTGAAGGCAAGCAGGAAAATCCCTGCTGTCTCGGCCGCCGCAATGGTGGCATCGCGGTCCAATAGAATGGTGCCATTGGCCTGAAAGGCCAAGCCGCGCAGCCCGGCGGTGCGGGCGGTTTCAACCGTCTTGGGGCCAATGGTCGGCAAGTCCGCGAGCGTGGATTGCGTGGGCTTCAAAGCCTTCACCAAAATGGGTGCCGGGCCTTCACGCTTCAGCCCGCCCGCGCGCAGCATCAGCGCATCCGTGCCCTCAATGGCTTCCACGCCCAATACCAGCCCCTGCTGCACAACAACCGATTGCCCGACATCCACCGCGCCAATCGCATGGCAGACCGCAAGCCCGCGCGCGATATCGGCCTGCGCCACATCATCAGGCATGCGGCCAGCCAGCAAGGCGGCTTCAGGCAGCAAGCCCGCCAGCAAAGCCTGCGCGCCCAGCACTTCAAAACCTTCTTCCGCCAGCACCTTCATCACCGCGCGCAGAATGGAATCATCGCCATTGAAGGCCGCGCGCCCAATGCGCCCGAGCAACTTCATTGAAGCCGCATCAGGCCGAAGTGACAGCAAGGAAGGCCGCGCCACAGTGCCGGCCAGAACCACTTCCCGGACGCCATGCTGCTTTAGCCAAGCCAGCATTTGCGCGGCCAGGCCCCAGCGGAGCGTCACATGCGATTGCCCGGCATAGGCCGCCGGATCGCCATGGCCTTCAAGCACCACCACATGAACCGGGCGCCCCATGGCGGCCGCGCTTTGCACCACCCGCAGCGGCAGGGCGCCGCCACCCGCGATAACGCCAAGGGGTTCTGGCATGAAGCTGCCTCAGCCTTTAGGCGCGCAGCGGCCGAGGGCCTTCATTCACCCTCATCATCCATATCATCGCCCCCGCGCCCCGCCTTGCACAGGCCCCGGCGGGACGTATTGCGGATGAAATGCAGCACTTCGCCCACATTCTTGTCAACAGCGAAGCGCCGTTCGGCTTCTTCAACCCGATCATTGAAAACACCAGTTTCGCGGAAGATCAGCCTGAAGGCCGCGCGCAAGGCATGGATTTCCGGTCGTGAAAAGCCGCGCCGCTTGAGGCCAATCAAGTTCAGCCCAATCAGCCGCGCGCGATTGCCCATTGCAGACCCATACGGGATCACATCCGCTTCAATCCCGCTCATGCCACCAAGCACTGCCTGGCGGCCAATGCGCACGAATTGATGAATGGCCGTACCGCCGCCGACAAAAACCGTATCGGCGATTTGCACATGCCCACCCAGCATCACGTTATTGGCCAGGATCACGCGATCAGACAGGTGGCAATCATGCGCGACATGCGCCACCGCCATGATCAGGCAATCCGCGCCGACGCGCGTGACGCCATCACCACCGACACTGCCGCGATGAATGGTGGCGTGCTCGCGGATTTGCGTGCGCGCGCCAATTTCACAACGCGTCGGTTCATTCTTGTATTTCAAATCCTGCGGCGCCATGCCGATAGTGGCAAAGGGAAACACCTTCACGCCCGCGCCAAGGCGCGTATGGCCATCCACCACCACATGCGCGATCAATTCCACGCCATCTTCCAGCACCACATCGGGGCCGATGACGCAGCCAGGACCAATCTTGCAACCAGCGCCGATCTGCGCAGTGGAAGAAACCGCGGCGGTCGCGTGAATTTCAGTCATGCTCAGCGATCCAGGATCATGGCGGCATAGGTCGCTTCGGCCACCACCTTGCCATCCACCTTCGCCTCGGCGGAGAATTTCCAGATATTGCCGCGCTGGCGTTCCTTTTTCACATGCACGCGCATCTGATCGCCAGGCACCACGGGCTTGCGGAATTTCGCGTTATCCACGGTCATGAAATAAACCAGCTTGCCGGCCCAATCGGGCCCCAGCGTTTCCACCACCAAGACGGCCGCGGTTTGCGCCATGCATTCAATGATCAGCACGCCCGGCATGACCGGCATGGTCGGGAAATGGCCCTGGAAGAAATTTTCGTTGATCGTGACGTTCTTGATCCCGATGCAGCTTTCATTCCGCACCAGATCAACCACCCGATCCACCAGCAGGAACGGATAGCGATGCGGAATCGCGTGCATGATCTTGGCGATGTCAAATACGCCGATATCCGTGGGGGTGGAGTTATCCTCAGACATGATCGTCACCCTGTCTTGTCATTCATCTTGCTGGAGGCCAAGCGCCTGAGACGCGCGAATGCGCGCAAGGTTTCCTTGGCAGGCCAGGCGGGGCTGCCCACAACATCAGTGCCGTCAGGAACATCATTCATGACCCCGGCTTGCGCGCCCACGCGCGCCCGCGCGCCAATGGTCAAATGCCCAGCGACGCCAGCCTGCCCGGCCAATACGGCATAGTCGCCGATATGGGCGGAACCTGAAATGCCCACCTGCGCCACAATCACCGCACCGCGCCCAATGGTCACGTTATGGCCAATCTGCACCAGATTATCGATGCGCGCCCCGGCACCGATCACCGTATCGCCGCCAGCGCCGCGATCAATGCAGGTGCCCGCGCCAATCTCCGCCCCGTCACCAATGATCACGCGGCCAAGCTGCGGCATGGTGACATGCTGGCCCTGCGGCGTGGTGATGAAGCCGAAGCCTTCATTGCCGATGCGCGCACCAGGATGCAGCACCACGCCTTCGCCGGCGACGCAGTAGGCCATGCTGGCATGGGCATGAATGCGGCCATGCGCGCCAAGCTTGCAACCCGCACCGATGGAGCTGTGATGTTCCACTATGCAATGCGCGCCAATTTCAGCGCCCGGCCCAATATGGACGAAAGCGCCGATCTCACAGCCGGGGCCAATTACCGCATCGGTGGCGATCACCGCGCTTGGATGAATGCCGGGCACGGGCTGAACTGGCGGATGAAAAAGCCGCGCAATCTTGATGAATTCAGCTTGCGGTGAAGCCACCAGCAAGGCCACACAGCCCATCGGCACATGTTCCGCGAAGGCCGCTTCAATCACTACAGCGCCAGCCCGGGTCGCCTTTAGCGCGGGCAGGTTCTTGCGTCCTTCCATGAAGGACACATCGTCCTGCCCAGCCAGATGCAGCGGCGCAACCCCTGTGAAATGCCGCGCGTCTTCGCTGGACGCCAGAAGCCCAAGCGCAGCGCGCAGGGCCCCAAGCGTCATCGGCCCGGCTGCTGGGTAGAAGCGGCTATCAGCGCCCAAGGCGATCAGTTCCGCCGCGGCGCCGCAGGGGCAGGTGCCGCCGAAGGGCGCGGCGGCGGTGCTGCCGAAGGGTCAGGCGGCAGATTGACATTGGTGATCATGCGATTGAGCTGCACGGCCACATCTTCTGTCATGTCAAAGGGGGGATCATTAAAGATCACCAGCGGCCTTGGCAGCACCAGATTGATGCCGCGGCTGGCGGCAACCTGGCGAATGACAATGGCAAGCGTCTGTTCAATTTCGCGCAAAGCCTGCTGGGCCAATTGCTCCAGATCCCGCGCGCGATCACGGAAAATGCGCTGGCCATCGGTGATCTGGTCCTGAAGCGCGCGTTCACGGGTGCGCAATTGCTCAGGCGAAAGCCCACCACGTTCATTGCCCAGGCGCTGCTGTAAATCGCGCCAGCGCTGCTGTTCGGATTGCACATCCTCATTCAGCTTGGCGCGACGGCGTTCAAGTTCCTGGCGCACCTGGTTGAAGGCCGTGGAAACGCGCTGGATTTCCGGCACATCAACCACCCCGATCACTGCTGCAGGCGGTGGCGTGCCGGGCGGTAGGGCTGCGGGGGCTTGGGCCTGCTGCGGCTGGCGTTGCGGCTGAGCAGACGTCGCAGGACGCTGGCCTTGCTGTTGGCCCTGGGGTTGGCCAGGCACGAACCAACCAGGTTGGTTTTGCGCCGACGCCACCATGGGAAAAACAAGCAAAGCAGCAAGGATCACGCGATTCATGGAGCGATCATCCCGTTTCAGAAGCGTGTACCAAAACCAAGGCGGAAGAATTGGGTCTTGTCATAGTCTTTCTTCACAACGGGCTTGCCGAAATCAATATTGATCAAGCCAATCGGGCTGCGCCAGGAAAAACCAACACCGACACTCACGCGCGGATCGGCTTCATCCACCGGCCGCGCGCCAGGGTATTTCGTCTGATCGAAATAGCTGTCCGGAATGCCAGAAAGCGAGCCGACATCCACAAAGGCGCGGCCCAGAAGGCCAAGCTCATTCGGCAACGGCAGAGGGAAGCGCATTTCGGCAGATGAGGTCCACAAAACCTGACCGCCGAGCGAATCCCCCGTTGCGGTATCCTGCGGTCCCACGCCACCAATGCGGAAGCCACGCAGGTTCTCACCGCCCAGGAAGAAGCGGTCAACGATACGGTCATCCTTGCTGCCAAGCGGGGTCAAGATACCGCCACCAGCAGCCAGCACCAGCACAAAATCAGGATCATTCAGCCAGCGCTCGAATGGGATGTAATATTGCGCATCACTGCGGGTGCGGAAGTAATTCACATCACCCCCAACGCCCGCGTAATCGCCACCGACGCGCACCACATAGCCTGAACGCGGTTCAACCCGGCTGTCACGCATGTCATAGGTCACGGTCGTAGAGACTTGCGATAGCAAAGTACGCCCGGCCTGTTCCTGAATGAAGCGCGAAGCAAAGCTGTTGATATCGTAGATATCGCGGTCAATCAGCGAATAGGACCAGTTCTGCCGCAGCCGATCATTGATTTCGTAACCGGTGCGCAGCGCAAAGCCCGCGCGCCTTTCCCGGTAGCCGGTCACGAAGCGCAGGTCACGATTGATCAGGAAGGCATCCGCCCCGGCAGCAAGATTGCGATCCAGGAATTGCGGGTCCGTCACCGAAAGATCAAGCTGGCTGCGCTTTTGCGCAAGAACACCACCCACGCGCGCATCCAGCCCCATGCCGAGCAGGTTGCGTTCGCGCACGCCCACATCCAACAAAAGCCCCGCATCGGTGGCGTAACCGCCGCCCAAGGTAAATTCACCCGTGGCGCGTTCCACGACCGAGGTCATCAGATTGACCCGCTCAGGCCCCGAGCCGGGCTGATTGGTGATCTGCACATCGGAGAAATAGCCAAGCGAGCGAATGCGGTCCCGCGAACGCCGGATTTGTCGCGCATTCATCGGATCGCCTTCGGCCAGGCGGAATTCACGGCGAATGACACGATCTTCGGTGCGCGTATTGCCCGAAATATCAATGCGTTCAACAAAAGCACGGGCGCCTTCGCGCACGATAAAGCCAAGATCGATTGTGGCAGTTTCAGGGTTACGCGTGACGCGCGCCTGCACTTCAATGAAGGATTCGCCCCGCCCTTGCAGCGCATCGGCCAGCGCAGTGCTGGCGCGTTCCACCGCATCCCCATCATACCATTCGCCATCCGCAATTTCGATTTCGCGGCGCAGCCCATCCATGCTCAGGCGCGGGACTTCATTGATGATCTCAACCTTGCCGACGCGATAGCGCTTTCCCTCCTCAATCGTGAAGGTCACAAAAAACGCACTTCGATCTGGCGTCAATTCACCGGCAGAACCCGTGACCTGCACATCCGCAAAGCCTTGGCGCAAGTAAAAGCGACGCAGCAATTCGCGGTCATAGGTCAGGCGTTCGGGGTCATAAATATCGCTTGAAGACAGCAGGCGGAACCAGGCCTGTTCCTGGGTGGACACCACATCCCTGAGCCGCGCTTCGGAAAAGACATTATTGCCGACAAAATTCACCCGCGCGACCAGCGCGGGGTCGCCTTCAACGATTTCAAACACCAAATCAACGCGGTTCTGTTCAAGTTCCACGATCTTGGGTTCAACGGTCGCGCGAAACCGCCCGCGCCGCGCATAAATTTCCAGGATGCGCTGCCGATCTGTCTGCACCGCCGCCGGGGTGAAAACACTGCGCGGTTGCGTCAGCACAACACCGCGCAAAATTTCGCTGGAAATGCGCCTGTTGCCTTCAAAAGCCACGCGATTGACCTGCGGATTTTCCACCACATCAACCGTAATACGCCCACCTTCGGTGCGGATCGTCACATCGCGAAACAGGCCAGTTGCGAAAAGTGCGCGCAGGCTGCGGTCAATGCGGTCCTGTTCAGCAATATCGCCCGCCTGCACCAGCATATAGCTGCGCACGGTATCAGGATCGATCCGCTGGGTGCCGCGCACATCCACTGCCGTGATGCGGCCGCCGCCACGGGCAGGCTCCTGTGCGGCCAAGGGCGTGGCCAGGGCCAAGAAGACAAAAAGGGCCAAAAGAGCGCGGAGCTGCTTCACGGAATCGGCATCTTTCTCAAGCTGACGGTTCTAACTAGCCGAGCCGCGCCCCCCTCGCCACCCCCAAACGGGATTAACCCAATAGCCCGCTCACCCAACGCACAACGCCAAGCTGCGCCAGATCATTCCAAGTGGCGAAAATCATCAGCCCGATCAGCAAGGCGAACCCTGCCCGGAAGCCATATTCCCTCGCCTTCAGGGGCAGTGGCCGGCCCCGAATGGCCTCGGCGGCATAGAACAGCAAATGCCCGCCATCCAGCACCGGGATCGGGAAAAGATTGATCAGCGCCAAATTCACTGAAAGCAACGCGGCGAAGGTGATAAAGGCCGAAAGCCCCATATTGGCGACCTGCCCGGACATCTGCGCGATACGAAGCGGCCCGCCCAAATCCTCAGCGCCTCGGCTGCCGGAAATCATCTGCCAAACACCCACCAAGGTCTGCCAGGTGATATCGAGCGTATGCGTCACCCCCGCCCAGGCCGCGCTGAAGGGATCAAGCTTCTCAAACACCGGCGGCCCGGCCGTGATGCCCAGCATGCCAAGCCCATCGGACGGGCGCGGCAAGGGGGTCGCCATTACTTTGACCTGAGACTCTCCCCGCGCCACCAAAACTTCAATGGCCTGGCCGGCGCGTGCCTGGACATAGCGTTGCAGCACTTCAAACCGTTCAACCGGTTGGCCATCCATGGCGATGATGCGGTCCCCCGGGGCCAGCCCAGCCCGCGCCGCGGCGGAAGCTTCCACCACATTGCCCACGGTCGGCACCGGGGAAGGCCGCCCCACCACCACGAAAAGTGCGGCAAACAGCAGAACAGCCAGCGCAAAATTGAAAAATGGCCCCGCTGCCACAACCAAGGCGCGGTCACCCACGGATTTTTCATGGAAGGTCTCACCGGGGCGAAAACCCGCCGCCTGTTCAGGCCCTGCTTCGCCCAAATCCTCCATGCCATGCATCTTCACATAACCGCCGAGCGGCAGCCAGCCGATCCGCCATTCGCAGCCGCGCTTGTCGGTCCAGGTGTAAAGCGCGCGGCCAAAGCCGATGGAAAAGCGTTCCACATGCACGCCGCGCCAGCGCGCGGCCAGATAATGCCCCAACTCATGGATGAAAATCAGCACCCCAAGCACCACCAGGAAGGACGCAATGCTGCGGAAGGGTTCAGGCAAAAATTCCAAGAGAAAGGCTCCTTAAACGGGCGCGATCAAACCAGGGCAGCACGCTTCGCGGCAATCAGCCCCGCTTCGGACCGCGCCGCCGCATCATGCGCCATAATGGCGGGCAAATCCGCAGCCTCTGGCGCGCCAAGGCGTGAGAGCGTTTCTTCCACCACTGACGCGATATCGAGAAAGCGGAGCCGTTTTTCAAGGAAGAGCCCGACCGCGATTTCATTCGCCGCATTCAAAATGGTGGGCGCGCCGCGGCCGGCACAAAGCGCTTCCCGTGAAAGCCTTAGTGCCGGAAAGCGCACCGGGTCGGGCGCGAAAAATTCAAGCTTGCCAAGCGCAATCAGATCAAGCGGCGGGACGGAAGCCGCCATCCGCGCGGGCCAGGCAAGCGCATGGGCGATGGGGGTTCGCATATCCGGCGTGCCAAGCTGCGCCAGCACCGAACCGTCAGTATATTGCACCAGCCCATGCACAGTGGATTGCGGATGGACCAGCACCTCAATCCGCGCTTCCGGTACTGGAAAAAGCCGCGCGGCTTCAATCAATTCCAGGCCCTTGTTGAACATGGTGGCGGAATCAACGCTGATCTTGGCACCCATGGACCAGACCGGGTGACGCACGGCAACTTCCGGCGTCACCGCCGCCATTTCCGCGATTGTCATCATCCGGCAAGGCCCGCCGGAGGCTGTCAGGATGATTTTCGCAATGGCCGAGGGGTCGCGCATATCAAGCGCCTGGAAGATGGCATTGTGTTCGCTATCCACCGGCAGGATGGTGGCGCCCCCGGCGCGGGCTGCGGCCAAAACCGGCTCACCCGCGCAGACCAGGCTTTCCTTATTGGCAATCGCCATAATGCCGCCGCGCGCCAGGGCGGCCATGGTGGCCGGCAGCCCAGCCGCGCCCACAATCGCCGCCATGGTCCAATCGGCGGGCAGCCCCGCCGCTGCCACCACGGCTTCCGGCCCTGCGGCTACCTGCGTATCGGTCCCGGCCAGCGCTTCCTTCAGGGGCGCATATTGCGCGGCATCGGCAAGTACCGCATGGCGCGCCTTCAGGCGCTTGGCTTGGGCGGCCAAGCCCTGCCAATCGCGCCCCGCGACCAGCGCCACAATGTCAAATGCGCCGTCATCCGCTGCTTCCAGCAGGGATACCGTGCTTCTGCCCACCGAACCCGTGCTACCCAGCACGGTCACCCGGCGCGGCGCCTGCCCCTTCACTGCCATAGCGGCATGCCTCGGCCAGCCAGCAAGGCAAGCGCGGTCGCCATGGGCGCCGCCGCCATTACCCCATCCAGGCGGTCAAATACCCCACCATGGCCAGGAATGAGCGAGGAGCTATCCTTCACCCCGAAGCGGCGCTTGATGGCGCTTTCCAAAAGATCACCTGCCTGTGACATCACCCCCAGCATGGCCGCGATTGCAGCCGCGCGTGAAGCCCCCCCCGGTGCAAGCAGCGCCGCCGCCCCCGCGCCGACAAGAATAGCCGCGAGCAAGCCCCCCACCGCGCCGGACCAGGTCTTGCCCGGAGAGATCGCCGGCGCCAGTTTCGGCCCGCCCAGGGCACGGCCCGCGATATAGGCCCCGGTATCGGAAGCCCAGACAATCAGCACCATGAACAGCGTATTGAGCAGCCCGGCGTGATCCTCACCGCGCAGCAGCACCAGCGAAAATCCCGCAAGGCCGATATAGAAAAGCCCCGCCGCCGGCCAGATATCGCCCTGGCGTCGCAGCAGGAAAAGCAGCAGCGTCCCCGCCGCCAAAAGCCCAAGCGCGCCAAGCGGTGGCCCAAAGACAGCCAGCACCATCACACCAAGGCTGACTACCGGCATCAGCAGCCCCGGCCAGTGCCAGATGGAAAGCTGACAAAACCGCGCCCATTCCCAAGAAAGCAGCACGACCGCGACGCCCACCAGCACGTCCCAGACCAGACCGCCAGACCAGATGCCAAAAACGGCAATCGGGATCAGCACAGCGGCAGATGCGCCGCGCAGGCCCAAATCGCGCCAGGGGCGCGCTGATGCGCTGGCTTCCTGCATGGGTGCCTTGGCGTCAGTCACCTCAACCGCGCTGCCCGTAGCGGCGTTCGCGCCGATGAAACTCCGCCACCGCGCCTTGCAAGTCCGCCGCCGCGAAATCCGGCCACAGCACATCCAGAAAGACAAACTCCGCATAGGCCGCCTGCCAAAGCAGGAAATTCGACAGCCGCTGTTCGCCCGAAGTGCGGATGATCAGATCCGGATCGGGCATGCCTGCCGTTTGCAAAAAACTGCCAAATTGCGTCTCAGACAGGCTTTCGGGATCAAGCGTGCCGGCCTTCGCAGCGCGCGCCACAGCCTTGGTGGCGGCCAGAATCTCATCCCGCGCGCCATAGGACAGCGCCATCACCAGATTGAGCCTGGTGCCACCCGCTGTCGCCCTTTCGGCATCCGCCACCATGCCCGATAAATCAGCGCCAAACCGGCTGTGATCGCCAATCACCGTCAACTTCACGCCATCACGAACCAGCCCCGCCACTTCATTGCGGAGGTATAGCCGGAGCAAGCCCGATAGGGATGAGACTTCCTCCATCGGCCGGCGCCAATTCTCACTGGAAAAGGCAAAAAGCGTGAGCCACCCAATGCCGGCATCAGCCGCCGCCTGCACCGCACGCCGCGCGGCTTCCGCCCCGGCGCGATGGCCAAGGGCCACCGGCACGCCACGCGCTTCCGCCCAGCGGCGATTGCCATCCATGATAATCGCAACATGGGCAGGCGGCGCCTGAGGGGCACCCGCGCCGGGACGGGGTTCGCTTGCCGCGCTCATGCGCTGCGTCCTCCCGCGCGATCAGGCCCCATCCGGTTGCGCAAGCGCTTCTCCCTGCCCTTACCCGCCAAGCGGTCGTCAGACCGTGCGGATATCCTTGTCCTTTTCGACCAAGGCCGCGTCTATCTGCTTGACGAATTGATCCGTCAGCTTCTGCACGTCATCCTCGGCGCGCTTCACTTCATCTTCGCCAAGTTCGGATTTTTTGCCGGCGGCCTTGATCTGTTCCATGCCATCGCGCCTGACACCACGCACGGCTACGCGGGCATGTTCGGCATAACGCGCGGCTGTCTTAGCCAAGTCATTGCGGCGTTCGGTAGTGAGCGGCGGCAGCGGCACGCGGATCACCTGGCCTTCCGCCTGCGGATTGAGGCCCAAATTGGCTTCCCGAATGGCGCTTTCGACCGCCTTGGTCAGCCCCTTGTCCCAAACCTGCACGGCGAGCAAGCCTGGCCCTGCGACCGAGATATTGGCCACCTGATTAAGCGGTGAGATGCTGCCATAGGCATCCACCCGCACCGGTTCCAGCAAGGCTGGGCTGGCGCGGCCTGTACGCAGGCCAGAGAATTCCTTCTTCAAGGTTTCCATCGCGCCTTCCATGCGGCGCGTCAGATCCTGTTTCAGGGCCTTTACATCGGTCGGCATCATGCCCTTCCCCCTGGGTTACGGCGACTGTTCCACCACGGTGGTGAATTTCCCTTCGCCCTTCATGACGGCGGTGAAGGCGCCTGGTTCATGGATATTGAAAACGATAATGGGCAGATTGTTTTCGCGCGCCAAGCTGATCGCCGCCGCATCCATCACGGCCAAGTCACGCGCCAGCATATCAAGATATGTAAGCGTCGTGTAGCGTTCTGCATTCGGCTTCTTACGCGGATCGGCGGAATAGACGCCATCCACCTGCGTGCCTTTGAACAGCGCATCGCAGGACATTTCGGCAGCGCGCAAGGCCGCCGCAGTATCGGTGGTAAAAAACGGATTGCCCGTCCCGGCGGCAAAAATCACCACGCGGCCCTTTTCCATATGGCGTTCCGCACGGCGCCGAATGAAGGGCTCACACAGGCTTGCCATAGGAATGGCACTTTGCACCCGCGTCTGCACGCCGATCTTCTCAAGCGCATTCTGCATCGCAAGCGCATTCATCACAGTCGCCAACATGCCGATGCCATCGGCCTGGGCGCGATCCATACCCGATGCCGCGCCAGAAATGCCGCGAAAGATATTTCCCCCGCCAATCACCAGACAAACCTGCACCCCAAGCGCCACCACCCCCCGCACATCTTCAGCAATGCGCCGGCAGGTGGCGTTATCCAGCCCATAATCCCGATCGCCCATCAGGGCCTCTCCGGAGACCTTGAGCATGACGCGCTTATAGGCCGGGTTCTGGCTCATGGGGGATTGGTCTCGACTCGGGTTTGGGTTGCGGGCGCCACCATAAGGACATGCCCGCGAAGGCGGCAATAGAGCATTTTCAAGCCAAGCGGAATCACGTGGCGGCACAGAAAATACGAGAGAAAAACGGGTGAGTGTGTGTCCCGCGAATGCAAATCAACGGGACACACAGCAATCCAGTTCTGGGGGGCGCCAAGGCATCCCCCCATTTTTTGTGGGATCAGGCCTGGCCGGCGGCAGCGGCCACTTCGGCAGCGAAATCGCCCTGCTGCTTTTCAATGCCTTCGCCCAGGTGGAAGCGGGCAAAGCCGGCCAGCTTCACGCCCGCCTTCTTCACCACTTCCTTCACGCGGCTTTCGCCATCATGCACCCAAACCTGTTCCAGCAGCACCACTTCTTCATAGTATTTGCGGATGCGGCCTTCGACCATCTTTTCGATGATCGCTTCAGGCTTGCCGGAAGCCCGTGCCTGATCGGCCAGCACGTCGCGTTCGCGCGCGAGCGCCGAGGGATCAACGGCCGAGACATCCACCGCTTCCGGGCGCGCCGCGGCGACATGCATGCCGATCTGCCGGCCAAGCGTTTCCATGACCGCCTGTTCGGAAGCGCCTTCCAGAGCCACCAGCACGCCAATCTTGCCAAGGCCGGGCTTCACGGCGGAGTGCATATAGGTCGCGACCGTACCTTCCGCGACCTGGAAGCGCTTGGCGCGGCGGATGGACATATTCTCCCCAATCGTCGCGATCAGGCTGGTGAGCTGATCCGCCACCGTCTTGCGCTGGGTGGTTTCTTCAACCAGGTCCACCGCGCCCGGCCAAGTGGCATTCTTCAGCGCTTCAACATCGTCGCCGACCGTCAGCACCAATTCGGCGACAGTTTCCACGAAATGCTGGAAGGTTTCATTGCGCGCGACGAAATCCGTCTCGGCATTCACTTCCACCATGGCGGCGACACCGGGGGCCGAGGCAACGCCCACCAAGCCTTCCGCCGCGACGCGGCCGGATTTTTTGGCAGCAGCCGAAAGGCCCTTCTTGCGCAGCCAATCAATGGCGGCTTCCATATCGCCACCATTTTCCACCAGCGCCTTCTTGCAATCCATCATACCCGCGCCGGTGCGCTCACGCAGGTCGCGCACCATACCCGCTGTAATTTCAGCCATTGTTCATCCCCATTGCTGGATGCTTCAAAGAAAAGGGGCCACCAGAAGGCGGCCCCGAAAGGATCAGGCCTGGGCCGGCGCCTCAGCGCCTTCGACCGGCGCCATGGCTTCAGGCAGCACTTCTTCCGGCAATTCCTCAACCGCGCCAAGATCAACGCCGGAAGCCTGCATTTCCGCCGAAATGCCATCCAGCACCGCGCCCGCGATCATGTCGCAATAAAGCGTGATGGCGCGGATCGCGTCATCATTGCCGGGGATCGGGAAGGTGACACCCGCCGGATCGGCATTGGAATCAACCACCGCAATCACCGGAATGCCAAGCTTATTGGCTTCTTCGATCGCGAGCTTTTCCTTGATGGTATCAATGACAAAGATAATGTCGGGCAGGCCGCCCATTTCCTTGATGCCACCCAGCGCGCGATCAAGCTTTTCCTTGTCGCGCGACAGCATAAGCACTTCTTTCTTGGTCAGACCCGCCGTATCGCCCGACAGGCGCTCATCCATCTGGCGCAGGCGCTTGATGGAACCGGTGATGGTCTTCCAATTCGTGAGCATGCCGCCAAGCCAGCGATGGTTCACGTAATACTGCCCGCAACGCGTCGCGGCTTCTGCCACGTAATCGGCAGCGGCCTTCTTGGTGCCAACAAACAGCACGCGGCCACCGCCGGCCACCGTATCACGCACCGCGCGCAGCGCACGGTCCATCATCGGCACGGTTTGCTGCAAATCCAGGATATGCACCTGGTTGCGTACGCCGAAGATGTAGGGCGCCATGCGGGGATTCCAGCGGCGCGTATGGTGGCCAAAATGCACCCCGGCTTCGAGCAGGGCACGCAGAGAAACTTCGGGCATCGCCATGAGCGATCTCCTTCCATGATGGTCCGGTTGAGCCTCCGCGGCGCCTTCCCCGGTAAGGGGGACCGGACCCTGCCTGATCAGGAAGGGTGCGCCGCGTGTGGATTACCCCCGGGACAAGCCCCGGAAGCGGCGCCTATCTGGCGGAAATACTGCCGAAGGGCAAGGGGGCAGCCCCCTATTTTAGCTGCCAACCTTGAGCGTTGAGGTCAGGCCCCTGAGGCAGGCCAGGATGGAAAGCGGCGTGATCTTACCGGTGCGGGGGTTTTCCTCGGAAGGCACGTTTTCAATCGTCATGGTGAGCCGGACGGTGGAAGCCTCCACCCGAATGGTATGGGTGTTCCGCGTCACGCCAGGGTCGGCCCAGATTTCCACTATGGTGCGGTCAGGCCCGATACCGGCCAAGGCCAGCGCGGCGGCGACATTCACATTTGCCGGGAAGCCCTGCGCGGCATCAAAGGCATTGCCCTTGAAAACACGCGTCGCGCTGGTGATGGCGCCGACATCGATATTGTTCTTTGCAAGATAGGGCGCGCCGGCCAGGCCACGCGGCGGCTTGCGGGTTTCGATGGTGACGCTTTCCACATCGCCCTCCGCCGCGGCGCGCACGGCATCAAGGCCAAGCAACGCGCCGGTGGGCACAATGATCCGCGCACCCTTGGCCCGCGCCTTTTCCACCAAATGCATGCGTGGCAGCAATGCGCCGACCGAAGACGGCACGAAAATGCACCCGGCTTCAATCGCGGCG
>Ga0194123_10000312_pt1 | contig 94961 bp, 87 predicted proteins | sample TA2MahsurfametaG_5_FD_155479 | JGI IMG/M metagenome (GOLD analysis project Ga0194123, IMG submission 155479) | Freshwater microbial communities from Lake Tanganyika, Tanzania - TA2015023 Mahale A surface | ecosystem: Environmental > Aquatic > Freshwater > Lake | place: Tanzania: Lake Tanganyika... | reverse complement strand
GCATCTTCGGAACCTCTGGTACATTTGGCACCGACTATAACAGCCAGTTTCATGTATGGCTGATTAAAGAGCTGCTCTACAAGCTGAAAATAAGAATTGGCATTCGCCTTTATATGAACTAGCAGATTTCTCCTATAATGAATAAACGTCCGAAACAAGTTCATGTATAAGTAGATACTGCAACACGATAGATTAAAAAGGGATGAGAAGGCATTTGCGTACACTTATTTTCTGCATTCCAAAGATATGGCATCTACAAACCTGCCAGACTCCTCACAAGCCTTAAACATCGGATCCTCTGCGTCATGAAAATGACAGGGCCGAATTTGTCGAAAACCAGCCTTTCGAAGCTCCTCCGTCAGAGATAATTCATCCCACATCCATAGATGCTGGGAGTTACCATAGAATATTTGAGCAAATGCCTTCAGCCCCCTGACTCGCCCATGCTTTCCTAGCATCGTACCTTCCAGAAAACGTAGGCTTGCAGATGAATCTCCCTGTTCCATATCCATTACATAGACCCGGGCAGCATGCCCCAGATCGGGCACAATACAACGAAAGACCCCACCATCCCTAAGCATTGTATAAGTATGCCGCAAGGCTATCCGAAAATCAGATAAAGACAGGTGCTCTAACACGTGCGAACAGAAAATACCATCACAACTGCCGGGCGCAATAGGAAGCCCTTTGACAATATCGCCATACATGACATTGGAAGGAAAAATAATATCCATCTTGGGGCGCAGCAACCAACCCAGAATGGGAATCTTCTGAATGATTAAGGATGGAGAAGCATCAAAATTCATCCATGCTGATGGCGCAGTACGGCCACACCCGTATTGGACATATCGACTCATTGCTACTATCTAAATTCCTTTTTGTAAACAGAAATACAAAAAATATACCCCATGCGCAACGCCACAAGATACAATTCTGACAAGTCCGTTTTCGGAGAACCCTCCAGATCTTACCTGTTATCTTGATCACAAAGCATCAGAGAATCGTTGTAATTCCAATCCATTCATTAAATTGTCGACCAGAATAATCAATTCAATTACGTATAGAAAGATACTACCATGAGACATGCAATAACCTTGCTGCTAGTCTGCAGCCTGACACTCTGCCAGGCACAGACAGACTTCATCCATGAATCCAAGTCGGACCGGGACGCCCGTATGTCCTGGTGGAGAGATGCCACCCTTGGCATGTTCATACACTGGGGCGCCTACGCCGTCCCTGCCGGCATCTATAAAGGGCAGGAAGTCAAGGGTATAGGAGAATGGATCATGCACAATGGAAAGATCCCCATCCCCGACTATGAAGCCTACGTGAAGCAATTCAACCCGACCTCCTTCAACGCCAAAGAATGGGTGCGAATCGCAAAAGATGCAGGCATGAAATACATCGTTATCACCTCCAAGCACCATGATGGATTCTGCCTCTGGGATAGCAAAATCACCCAGTATGATATCATCGACGCTGCCCCTTTCCAGAGAGACATCCTCAAAGAACTGGCCGATGCCTGCAAAGAAGCCGGTGTAAGACTCTGCTTTTACCACTCAATCATGGACTGGCACCAGCCCGATGCTGAAAGTAAAAAAAACTACCCGCATCAACATACGCCAAACCCCGACTGGGCCAGGTATCGGGAAACCTACCTGAAACCGCAGCTAAAGGAACTGATCACGAAATACGACCCTGGCGTACTCTGGTTTGATGGGGAATGGGTACCCGAATGGACAGAAAACCAGGGTAAAGACCTCTATAACTGGCTCAGAAGCTTGAAGCCCGACCTGGTCATCAACAACCGTGTCGGCAAAGGCCGCGACGGGATGCAAGGCATGAATAAATACCAAGACGCCGCGGGCGACTTCGGTACGCCCGAACAGGAAATCCTTGAAGGCGCTTCCGATGCCGACTGGGAAAGCTGCATGACCATGAATGACACCTGGGGCTTCAAGCAGAACGACCATAACTGGAAGTCGGCTCAGATACTAATTGATAATCTGGTAGACATTGCTGCCAAAGGAGGCAATTACCTGCTTAATGTAGGCCCTACAGCCGAAGGGCTCATCCCGGTACCCAGCGTAGAACGCCTCCAAGCCATGGGCGACTGGCTGCGCATCAACGGGGAAGCCATATACGGGACCTCCTCCCGCAAACAATACAAAGAAGGGGAACATGCCAAATTCACCGTCAGCAAAGACGGCAGCTATACCTACGCCATCCTGCATGCAAAGCCCGGTGAAACAATCTCACTTGCCTCCGTGATGCCCGCCGCAGGTTCGCGCATCCGACTGCTTGGTGCCAACAAGGCGCTGGCTTGGAAGAGCGAAGCTGGGAAGATAGTCATTACCATGCCTGCTCAGCTGCCATCCGCATATGCTGTAACCATTCAGATCAAAAACGGATAAAAAGCACCAGCCCAGACACCGATACATAGAAGGCCCGGCACACCCATCCCTCAAGCCGGGCCTTCTTGCTTCCAAGCCTCTCGTCTAACTACCCTGCTGCGAGGCCTGCCGCTACCAGCTCGTCCATCCTCCGTCTACCAACAGATTGTGGCCCGTCACATATGCCGATGCGTCGGAAGCCAGATAGACAACAGCACCTTTGATGTCATCCTCGCCACAAAAACGTCCCAGGGGCGTAAGCCGTCGATAGTTCTCAGTAAACGCATTTTCACCAATGCGTTCGGCCACTCCAGGACCATACCCGCCCGGACTGATGCAGTTGCAGCGTATGCCATCCTTTCCATGGCGATTCGCAATCCACTTTGTGAATCCGACCATAGCCCACTTGTCGTATGTATAGTTAAGAGGACTGGTCATACCAGTATCGCCATAGATGGGGAAATGCGGCCCGACTGCACCCTGTATGGAACCAATGTTCAGAATGTTACCCGACCCCTGCTGCAGCATCTGAGCCACTACCGCCTGTGTGAGAAGCATGAGCCCGGTGGCATTCACCTGCTGCGCCTGCTCCCATCCGGCCTTTGTCAGCATGCCCAAATCGGCCATACCTTCCCGCGTCACGGCATTGTTGACCAGGATATCGATGCGTCCGAAATCCCGGCAGACCTTTTGCACACATGCGCGGATCGAGCCTTCATCTGCCTGATCCAAACTACAGGCAGCCGCATGGAGCCCGTCCGCTACAAGTACTTCTGCAACGGCCAGGCAAGCATCCCGGTCCCTCGAGGCCACCACAACCGTTGCACCTGCCTCAGCTAGCGCCCGACAAATTGGTTTGCCATATAGGCCAGCCCCACCGGTCACAAGTGCGACCCGCCCATGCAAACTGAATAAATCTAGGGTTTTCATGCGGCGTTATCTCAAGGTTTCCATAGAAATGGCACAATGATATGCTCGGGCAAGTCGGTAAATACTTCTTGCAATTGCTGCCGCACCCGGTCGTCGAGGCTGGGCAATCGGCTCAGCCTTGCATTGGCGGTTACGTGGCCAGGTGCGTCGGCGCCAAAGATGACGCTACACACCCCGGGTGTGTCACGGACGAAGATATAGGCCAGCTCGTCCATACTCAGTCCTGTGGCCACCGCGATGGAGGCGAGCTGACGCAAATAGGGTGCGGCTACCGTCAGGTTGCCAGTCAGTTGCTCGGGTTTCATAAAAAAAAGCCCTTTTAGAAAAACACTGCGGATGAATACAAAAATACCGTCAGCATGCAAGGCGTCCAGCAGCCCGTGACGGACTGAAGTATTGTCGAAAATATTCATTGGCAGCTGTACACACCGAAAAGCAGGGTGGCCAATCACGGAGTGTGCCTCCGAAGGCCTGAAAGCAGAGAGGCCGCCGGATTCAATCCTGCCATCCTCCATAAGCTCCAGCAGGATATCACCCAAAGGCGCTACAAACGATTGCATCTTCTGCCGGGGCGACTGATGAAACAGCAACGCCGTGACGCGCTCCCGGCCCAGAGCAGCCAGTGAAGCATCCAGCGAATCGCGCACCACGCGGCGTATCGATTCTGTATGAGTGGGTTCCAGCTCCTCGGGCAGTCTGAATTTGGTGATGATATGGGGAAAGGCACCAGCAGGTGCCATGCGAAGGAATGCGCCAATCACATCCTCCGAAACACCATAGGCCCTCGCAGTGTCAAGCGTTGTAATACCATTGTCAAAGGCCTCTTGAAGAATGGAAAGACTGAGGTCGGTAGCCATCGGATCCGCACCCGGCTGGATCCCGTAAGGAAGCCCCAGCTGTACGGTGCCCAGCGTCATACTAGAAATTGTTAGAGAAATACGACTCATCATCATTCATTTGTCAATGCCGATCTATAGCATGGTCCTGGCCTGTAAAAGCATGTGGATCATGCATGCCAAGGGCGACAAATAATTGAATAGCCATCTGTACATGCCCTCTGCCATTGGGGTGCAGTTCGTCGTTCATCCACTTGTGTACATCCAGAACATCTTTGGCAGCATGCGCACGCCAATAGGCCCAATGGTCTACAAGTATCGTCTGCTCGGCAGCGGATACACGAACGATCTCTGCGACATATTCCGGAAGACGCTCACGACCGACTGCCTTCTCCATCAGGATGATGTTGGGCGTCTGAAGAACCGGGACGGCTCCCTCTGCCCGAACTGTACGCACCAACGTGGTGAGATTTTGACCGAGATCTGCTACAGTGATGCCTTTTGCTACTGACGCATCATTGGTGCCGACCATTACAAAGACCACATGAGGATGAAATTGCCGAACCCGCCAGTCATAATCGTTTAAAATATTCAGAGATGTATGGCCGCTGATGGCAGTATTTATAATGACATCCCGGACCCTGCGCATCTCATAGCGTACCCGCTCAGAAAAAATCTCAGGATAAGAGCGAGCGCCGAAGGTATGCTTGGCACCCTGGGTAATGCTATCGCCAACAAATACCCACTTTAATGGATCCTTGCCTGCCAACAGGCTGCGAATGCGCTCTAGGTCTTCTGCAGGACCAGGGGGGAGAGGAGCCGAAAATCCATCTATGCCGATGCTGGATACCCCTGTCATGAGGGCTGTGAATCCAAGTATGTGGTGAAGAAAGCTCCTCCGATCACGCATACGCTGAATTTATTTTTTATCATACACCCAGCCTAGGTCGAGCTTGGCAATATTGGTGAAGTTGAGACCCGACTTCCCCGCCTGGCTGCCGGCACAATAGCTTAGCAAGACCTGCTTTTTCAAAAAATGCAGGGCAATGTAACAATACCATCCGTCTGGGTCTGTCTCGATGTCCTTCACATGCTGCCAGGTCTTCCCCTCGTCTTTGGAGACGGCGATGGTCAGCGGAGTACGCTTGCCTTTCATCTTTGGATCCTCTCCCCCGTTCCGGTTCCATACCATCAACAAGTCGCCGGTCGAAGGAATACGCTGGATGGTGGCGGGGGACAGCGGGGAAGGGATGCCTGCAGGCTCTGCCGGGCTCCAATCGACACCACGGTTGCTGGAGTACGAACGATATTGTGTGCCAGGGCTGGCGCGGATGATCATCATGATCATTCCGTTGCTGAGTTCGACCACGCCGGGTTCTTGCAACACGACCTTGTCAGGGTTTTCCAACACTGGGCTTGAGGACCAGGTACGCCCATTATCGTCTGAGTAATAGCTGAACAGCCTCGCGCCGCTGGACCACTCTTTTTCCTCGGGCGTCTGATGCAAGGCAACAGCCATAAGCAGCCGGCCGTCCTTGAGCTGAATGACTCGGTCGTTATTAAGCACAAAATAGCCCTTCTTATCCGTGATGCATGAAATCGGATCGCTCCAGGTCTTAGCCTCATCTGTGGAGATGCGCATATAAGGGATGCAGTCGGTCCATGCATTCTTCTTCAGGTAGAAGAGCGCGATCTCGCCATTTTGCAGACGCAGTAAGGAGACGGACATCACATTCAACAGCCCCTCCCGCTCTACAATCGTCTGGTCGGCCGACCAGGTCTTTCCTTTGTCACGTGAAATACGCCCGGCGAGATAGGCGGTACCGTTGTCATGGTCAGAGTCGCCAAAATAACGGCTATAGACAAATAGGATACTGCCGTCTTTCAGGCTGATGAAGTCGCCCTCACTGTTGCGCGGGTTGTTAGGGCCAGGGGCGATGCGGAACAGTAGCTCCCGCCCACCCGCTGGTATCTGTGCGTGAAGACTATAAGAAAATAGGCAGATGACCGAGTTGATCATCAAATAGCGCCAAATGGATGGTTTCATATGTCTCTCTTTTTTTTGGATTTCTATTTCTCTTGGGAGGGTCTGTTTAAAGTCCGGCCAATACTTCACGAGATACTTGAATCGCATGGGTGATATCTGCCTCCGTATGTGCGGCAGAGATATACCATAGGCCACGACCGATGACGCGCACCCCTCGGTCGTGCAGCCCAGCGACAAAGCGGCCCAGCTTGGCACGGTCTGCGTCGAGCAACTCCCGGAACTCGCTCACATGACCGCACTCCGTAAACGAAGTGATGAACACAGACCCGGGGCCTTGCACTAGGAGGGGATGTCCTGCCGCTGCTGCAGCCTCCCGAAGGCCGGCCATGAGTTGCTGCCCGAGCGCATGCATGCGGGGGTACGGCTGCTCGCGCTCCAGCACCTGCAAGGTCGCCAGGGCTGCTGCCACCGTAGGGTTTCCGGCATTCATCGTACCTGCATGGATGACTTTTGATTCTGAGATAAGCGACATCCACGCACGGCGTCCTACGACGGCGCTGATGGGATAACCACTGCCGAGGGCCTTTGCAAAGATGGACAGGTCTGGGGTAACACCAAAGAGTGCCTGTGCACCACCAAGGTGGAGGCGGAAGCCAGTAATGACCTCGTCGAAAATGAGGGCAATACCGTAACGGTCGCACAGCGATCGTAGCCCGTGCAGGAATCCATCCCTTGGCAGGATGCAGCCGTTGTTGCACATCACCGGCTCGGTGATGATCGCCGCGATTGTTGTATAGTGTTTTTCCAGGGTCTGCTCCACCAATGACAGGTCGTTCCAAGGGAGCAGGATGAATTCCTCCTCCATTACTGGAGATACTCCCTGACTCCAGGGGTGGGCTACCGGCGCGTGGCGGTCGCCCATAGCCGCAGGTGTGGGCGCTGAAAGGCCCCATGCGACATTGTCGAGCCATCCGTGGTAGTGCCCCTCGAAACGCAGGAAGCGGTTTCGACCCGTCCGCGCCCTTGCCACGCGCAGCGCTGTCTGCACGGCCTCCGAACCATCGAGGCAGAAGCGCAACAACTCCGCCGAAGGGATGAGGCGACAAAGCATCTCTGCAAGCTCCACCTCGCGGAGGTGCTGCCCGGCAAACATCTGACCAGAAGCTGAATAAGTCTGTACGGCCTGCAGGACTTCCGGGTGAGAGTGCCCCAGGATCAAAGGACCCTGACTTAAAGTGAAGTCCAGATACTCATTGCCATCCACATCCCAGATACGACTGCCCAGGGCATGCGAATAGAAGATCGCATGCGGGTGGTTGTATTTTCTGAATTCAGAGGAGACGCCACCGGCAATCACCTGGCAGGCACGTTCCAGCAGGGTGGCGGACGCTGCATATCTGTTATTGGTCATAATCTTCATTTTCTTGTAGAGGCTTCGCGACGGGCCGGACCCGGTAGAGCATCCATGCACAGAAAAGCATGGTGAGGGCTGCGAACTGATAAATATGAGAAAGATCGATTTTGGCATCCCGCAAGACACCGCCAGCATAGATGGCAAGCCCACCGATGACGGTGCTGGTCAGATTGAAGATACCATAGGCAGTAGCCCGGTAGCGGTCGTCAACGATCATACAGAGGATGGGCATCATGTTGGCATCACAGAAAGCACGGGTGAAGGCATAGACGGAGAATAACACTGCTGCGACCATCACTGAAGGCGCAACTGTGGCGCCGAAAACAAAAGGCGCCCCAATGAGCATACCCACGACGGGTAGCAGGATACGGCCACGCGCATGCCGCTTAGACCATCTGTCAGCGATGAACCCACCAGCGATCACCCCTGCAAAGGACAAAGGATAAAGATAGGCAGTGGCAAAAAGTCCAGCCTGTGTCTGCGAAAGCGCAAAGCGTTCCTGATAGTAGGTGGGCAACCAACCCACCACCAGCCAACTGACAATGCCCATCAGGCTCCAATAGGTCAACGCCCTGCGGAAAGATACCTGGCGAAACATCCCTGCCAGCCCTTTCCCCAGGTGGATAGGCTCTGATGACCCCTGAGGGCTGGGCGACTTAGGTGGGTTCGAAAGCAAGAGGACCAATACCACAGCATAACACATCCCAAAGACGCCCAGCCAGTCGAAGGCCGTCGTCCAAGCATGAGATTCCGCCAGCATCCCCCCCACGAAGCCAAGGCTCTGCCCGGCGAACAGTCCCGCCTGGTGAAGGCCGGTGGCCAGCGAGCGCGTCGTCTTGCCATGGTGCTCGGAGATCATCGCAAGGGCCGCCGGCACATAGAAAGCCTCGCTCACACCCATCAGCACGCGCGTAAGTAAGAGCTGGTCAAAAGTCTGCGCCATCGATGTCAGCCAGGTGACAGCAGACCATATAAATAAGCTCAAGAGGATCACCTTCTTGCGGTCGAAGCGATCTGCGATATAGCCTGCGATAGGACTTAACAGTCCATAGACCCAGAGAAATACCGACGTGAGCAGTCCGAACTGTGCTTCCGACATCGGGATCGCTTTTAGCACAGACACACGCATGGTCGTAATCATGGATCGGTCGAGGTAATTCAACACCGCCACCACGAAGAGCAGGCCTACCGCCAGCCAGGCTTTTGACATATATGTAGTATGCTTGGTCTTCATGTGTTGATTAGTTGGGTTTCAATCACCTCATCGCATGGATGCGTTCCGGGGTGTACGGACGCCGGGGCGGATCTCACCACTCACATAAATCCAACGGCGCCTCCAGCGGACTGCTGGGAGCGTGACGCGGGCCTCGAGCCCGTCCACACTTTCGGCAAAAGACCATTGCGAGGCTTTGGCATGGTACAGCATCACCCGATTGCCGATGCCAGGATGGGTGGCAGGATCAGTATGTCCGGCGATGCTCCCATCTACACCGCCCCAAAAGACAAACACCCCACTTTTTAAAACAGGTACAGGGTTGGCCGATGCCGAGACGGCCTTCGGCATGTCGGGTAGCCGCTCCCACACGCCTGTCCATCGACCACCAGACTTGACCGGCTGCAGTCGCCAGGCATCTTTTTGCAGGTCGCGGAATTTCTTGCCAGTCATATCAACACCCGGGGACTCTCCGCTGAAAAGATAGAAGGCCCCATCGTAAGCGCCTGCCACCGGCTGGGTGCGGGCTAAGGCCGGGATGTCGGGTAACTGCAGCCAGCCTGCTGCCAGGTCTTCCAGATCGAGCGCATAGCAACTGGACAATGGAGGCTCGAGAAAGCCTGTATTACCACCGCCAACAATGATCAAAGAACCCACCCTCACCCCGGCCATGTTGGCCAACGGCACTGGCAGAGAGGGATAGCGCTTCCATTGCAGCTGGCCCCCGACCCACTGAAAGCCACGCACCTCTGCATGGAAAGTCGCCTCATCATTGCCACCCACCAAGATGACTTCCTCCTGATAGGTTACGCAGACGCCATAGGCCAATGGAGTGGGAAGCTTCTCCTCCATCCGTTCCCAGCGCCTACCATCAAAGCGGAAGATGTCAGCATACCACACTTTTTTTCCTCCTTCCCAAGGCTTCTTGTAAGGGAAATTGGCGCCTCCCATGCAAAAAAGACTGCCATGACTCTCGCCCGCAAACATCCCAGCCATACCCTCCGAGTCGGGCAAGGCCGGGAAGCTGTCGAAGCGAGGGATGCGCTGCGCCGTTGCTGACAAGGCCATCAACCATAGCCCCATTACGGCCAGTATCGTTCCATTTATCCTTTTCATTTTCTCTTCCTTCGAGTTATCCCATCCGCAGCAGAAAGACAGCACCTGGTCCTGGCTCGCCATAGCCGCCCGTCACGAGTAATGTCTCGTCATCCATGAAATACACATTGCTGGTGCATGGCATACCCGTATCAAAAGATCCGGACAGGCTGCCGTCTGAGGCCAGGAGTTGAACACATTGCATGCCGTAATGTGCGACGGCCAGCTGCTCTTTCCTGTTGAAGGCAATGCCATCGGGTAGGTTGCCGAGGGGCCCTCCCGCAGGATGGTAGGGCAGCTCGGCAAAAACGTCATGGCTGCTTTCCACCACACCTGGCCTGGAGATCCGAAAGCGTAAGATGCGGTTGCGATAGCTCTCGGCGACATAAAGCCACTGCCCGTCTGCTGATATGGCTATCCCATTGGGGTAGTCCAGCCCGGCGGCTAGCTGCCATTGATGGCCATCTGGCCCCACACAACAGACATGTCCGGAATGCCGGACGGAATCTGTGAAGTACAGGTACCCTGCACGATCCACCACAAGGTCGTTGGGCACCCACAGCCGTTCCTCTTCAAACCCGGCGGAAGACGCATCGGAGCGACTGCAGCCATCGGCAGAGAAGCGTTGGATCCGGCCGATGCGGCTGTCGCAGACCAGATGCGCCCCATCGGGTAAGATGATTTGCCCATTGGGGCAGTCGGTCCTGGCCCATTCAGAGAGCTGCCCTTGTGGTGTGAGCCGCATCACAGCACCGCCGGCCAGCGTCGTGAAAAATATATCGCCTGAGGCATCGACGGCAGGTCCCTCCGTATAGTTTTCGAGCGAGGCCAGCCGTACCAACCGCCTGTCGGCCACCACCGTGGCCGCAAGGTCCAAGGATAGCTCGAAAGGATACAAGGGCCGCCTCCGATGCCGAAACTCGAAGCGCGTCATGTCAGCCTGCGTGACGCCTGGCGTGTCGACCTGCCAGATGGTAGGGCATACCTCCCTGTAAGCGGCAATGGGGGCATTGACGCCCTTGGCGACGATGCAGGTGAAAGAAGAGGGTTCCAGCCCAAAGGACGTCAGCTGGCGTAGGCTGAAGGGGGCCGTACGTAAGGTGGTGAGCATCACCGTCTGCCCTTCCTGCGTCCGGACGATGGCGATGTCGCCCATGTCAAATTGCGTCTGGCCACCATGGCGGGGCTTGTCTTCGGAAAAGACTCCAGCCCCGGTAAACGCAATCCGGACACGACGGCTGGTCGTTTGCCCACTGCCGGGATCGCATCCAATAGAAAGGGTCAGCCACTCGCCAGCCGGCCGCCCTCCGATGGAACGAACAGCCTCCGGGTCGTACAGGCAGATGAATGCGTTCCGCACACCGGCATCGTCGAGGGCATCGAGTAGGTGGGTGCTGTCGCCGGGAGATCCTCCGCCGACATTGTCGCCCATGTCGAGCAACAACACCGGGTGGGGCACCTGCCCAAGCGCTCCGATCCAGGCAGCAATCCCTTTCTTCTCCCCATCGACATGCGCCAGACAAGTCAGTGCGTAGGCTTCAAGCGACTCCGACACTCGGCCGGCCGCTGTCGAATGCTGGTCTGAGACGATGATACAGGAAGATCCCATCTCCGGCACATCGGCATAGGGAAAGCCCAGGATGAGGCTGACGGAATGTATGTATGGGTCTTCCATCGCATCAGTGCAGGCTTGCAGCAGCCCCAGGCAGGGCTGCCGGTCGCTGCGCTGCTGTTCGATGCTGATTGCGAAAGGCAGGCGGACAAGATGTTGGCAGGGCTTCACAAGCCCTTGCAGCGTAGCTGCCATCAGCTGTCCGGCCTCGAGGCCAACCTGCCGCTGGTCGATGTGCGGGTTGGTGCGGTAGGCAATCAGTGCATCGGTGGCAGCCATCATGCGATCGCTGACATTGGCATGTGGATCCAGCGTACCGATGATTGGAATGTCTGGCCCGATGATGGCCCTCAGCCGCGACAGCCACTCTCCGTCCATGTCGGGGAATGCTTCGCAGACGCCCGCGCCGTGGGGTACGACCAGGCAGCCATCAACCGGCAGGTGTGGTGCGAGTCCTTCGAACATCGATTGACAGAGCACCTCGAAGGCTTCCGACATCACCGTGCCGCCAGGCGTCGCCTCGGCATAGAAGATGGGCAGCAGCCGTATGCCAGCCTGCTTGATCGCCTCGATCATACCCCCCACCTCGTGGTGCGCATTCTGGTAGTGGCGGATGATCTCTTCCCCGCTATGCCAATGACCCGATCGGAATTGTTCCAACCCCGTCTTTGATGGGACGAAGGTGTTGGACTCATGGACGATCCCCATCAGGGCAACGCGGAGCTCCTTCATTGCGGCATGTATACGATGGCTTCCACTTCAAATTTGAGGAGGGTCCCCAGGCAGCCGAGGATGGTCGTGCGTGCCGGGAAGGGCTCACTGAAATAGTCGCGGTAGATGCGGTTGAATTCCGCCAGGTCTTCCTGCCGCCCGACATAATTACGTACCTGCACCACATCCCCAAAGCCCAAGCCAGCCCCCTTCAGGATTTTACCCAGGTTGTCGAAGGAGCGCCGGCACTCCTCCTCAAAGCTGCCATGGACGATGGCACCCTTGTCGTCCACCGAGGCCTGGCCGGAGATGAAGAGATAGTCGCCGGCGCGGATGGCCGGCGAGAAGGGCAGATGGCTGCTGGGCACGCCTTCGCCGCGAATGACCTGTATGGATTGCATCGTATTTTTTATTTATCTGTTCATGAATGCATCGATATCCCGGATGCGTTTGTCGAGCTCGGCATCGCTCCACGAAAGCGCTGGCGCCAGCAGGGGCGCCTTTGGCCTGCCGATGTCGATGCCATATTTAAGCTGCATGCCGCGCCAGCAGAAGGTCCATATGCAAGGCAGGATCTCCAGGATGAGGCGCTGGAACTCGTACATGAACTCGATGCCGAGTTGCACATTGCCCTGTACAAACTGCTGCCGGACATGCCGGCAGACGGGCCCGAAGAGATTATAGGTGGAGCCGATGGCACCGGCTGTGCCGCAGACGGCAGCATGGCAGAGCAGTTCGTCTGCCCCGCTGAACAGTACCCACTGCCGACCAGATTGAATATTGATTGCGCTGATGTCAAGCATGTTCAGGGTCGTCAGCTTGAGCCCCTTTAGGTTGGGGATCTTCATAAGCTCACGGACCATCGATTCAGTCATCGGTACGTTTCCGATTTGATAGGGGAAGAAAGGGAGGGAGACGGCCTGGGCGATGGCCTTGTAGTGCGTGAGGCCCATCTCTGGCGTGGGGGCATAATAGATGGGCCCGACAGACGAGATGCCATCCGCCCCTTGCGCTTCCGCATGGCGGGCCAGCCGCACCGACTCCTCCGTGCGCAAAGCCCCCACATGGACAATCATCGGGATGCGGCGGGCAGCGATCTGCAGAGACAGTGCAGCGATGTGCATACGCTCCTCCTCGCTGTAGAGAAACCCCTGTCCCGTAGAGCCCAGCAGATAGATGCCGTCCAGCCCCTGGGAAATGACCAGTTCAATAAGCCGCTCTAGCTCCCGCTCGTTGGCCTTCCCATGATCGGTCACTGGCGTGAAAAGCGCCGGCCATACCCCTTCAAATGCTACCTGCTCCTTCATCCTATTGATTTATTTTTTCTGATCTTTTAAATATATAGTCTCATCTCCCCGGGATCTACCAGCGGCATATCCGGAAGGTTGAAATGCCGCTCCACACTCGACATATCCTTGAAGCCGCTGCCGGTCACCAGACAGACGGTCTTTTCATGGGTTGTGACTTCCCCAGCCGCTACCGCCCTGGCCAGTCCTGCCAGTGCTACAGCCCCTGCCGGCTCACAAAAGATCCCCTCCTCCTGGGCCAGCCGTTGCTGCCAGGCAAAGACGGAGGCGTCTTCCACGATATAGCCGCTGCCACCCAGGCTGCGGCATTGGCGGACGACCTCGTCGGCATCCAGGAGGTTGGGCACCTGCAAGCCGCTGACCGTCGTGGTAGAAGCAGCGATGGCCGTGCCCCCGACAGCGCCAGACCGCAGGGCACTGGCGATGGTATCATTTCCCTGTGGCTGCACGCAGTGCACTTTCGGCAACTGAAGCCCCTTTACGGATGGCTGGTAGACCTGTACGCCATAGGCCATCGCCAGCGTAAGCCCACCGCCCCCGGCGGGTGAGAAGATATGCGCCGGCCCAAGCGCATCCATCAGCTCATAGGCAATCGTCTGAACCCCCTGCATGCCATCTGCACAATACGCATAGGCACTCACAGGCAGCGGTGCCCCTAACTGCTGCGAGATGCGGGAAAGTTCCAAGAAGACACTGGCTGTGACCTCAGTGTTGCGGCCAAAGCCTTTCACAGAGACCGTCTCAGCCCCGTAGAGCTGCATCTGGCGAACTTTCGGAAGGGGCGCTCCCTCCACGATCACCAGCACGCATCGGATGCCGGCCGCGGCACAATAGGCCGCCAGGGCAGCGCCCGTATTGCCACTGGACGTCGCAATACAAAGGTCCTGTCCCCGCTGCCGCATGATGCCGATGAAAGCCGCCGCAAAGCGATCTTTATAAGAACCGGAAGGGTTGAGGCCCTCGAGTTTGAAGTATAGTTGCTCCAGCCCCAAACTAGGTCCAATGCGCTTGGACCTCACCAAGGGGGTATGCCCTTCTCCAAGGATGATCCGGGCAGACGGCTCCACCGGCACGAGATAAGGCTCATACGTCCACAGGCTAGTACTCATCGGGGAACTGCTGGTGTTTGAGCGGATAGCTGTTTAGGTTATGGGTGAATCCTCCGTCGATGGTCAGGCAGGTGCCGGAGATAAAAGCGGCTGCCGGTGAAGCCAGCCAGCAGATGGCCTCTGCCACTTCCTCCGGCTGCCCCGGACTGCTCAGGGGAGTGGCGTCTGTCAGATAGCCCCCCAGCCGGTCGGTCAACCCGCGGGCCGTAGTGTCTGTCTCATAGTCGTGGCTGAGGCCCGTGTCGATGTACCCAGGCCGTACACAGACAGCCCGTATGCGGCTGCGGCCATAGGTGACGGCCATCTCTCTTGTCAACCCCTCCAGGCCTGCCTTAGCGGCAATATAACCCGGACTATTCCCTGCCGGCCGCTCAGACATCATACTGGAGACATTCACGATGACCCCGCCCGTGCCGGTGCGTTCCATGACCTCCGCCACGGCCCTTCCCAGGAAGGCTGGCGCAGTGAGGCAAACATCGATCGTCCGTTGCCAATCGTCCAGACTGATCTGCCGTAGACTACCGAGTCGTCGCCAGGCCGCGTTGTTGACCAAGACGTCGATGCGTCCCCAACGCGCGACCGCCTCATGGGCCACCTGCTGTAGGAAGGCAGGAGCGGCCAAGTCGCCGGACAACACCAAAACATCGGCACCGGGATGTGCCTTGAGCACTTCTGCCAGCGAGTGGAGGGCAGCCTCTTCCATGTCGACGAGGGTTAGCCGACAGCCTTCCGCCGCAAACTTTTGGGCGATGGCCCGGCCGATACCACCGGCAGCTCCGGTGAGGATGACAGACTTTCCCTGCATCATGGGCGATAGATGGTTTTGGCATTCACAGCACAGATGCCCCCGAGGGAGTCACCGGCCGACACGACAGCATCCACCCGCAGGAATAAGACCAGCCCCGTATCCTCAGCCTGAACAGGAAGGCGCTGCCCGGTGTGGACATCGAGGATATGCCCCCATAGGTCCCCTTGCGTGATGGAGTCTCCCAGGGCCACCGCCGGAAGGAAGATGCCCGCACAGGGTGCCGGCATTTTCGACTGCAGATGCCCTTGATTGGGTGCGGCATCCTCTATCCAAAAGTCTGGCGGTCCGGCAGGGGGCAGCGGCTCCAGGAGCATGGAAAAGGAAGACATGACCCGAAGGCAGCCCTGTACATAAGCTTCGGCGATATGGGGCCTGACCATTGAGCCACCGCCATATTCGACATAGATGGAAGGGATGCCGGCATCCCTGGCAATGGAGAGGGTACGGCCATTGGGGGCAGGATCAGTACCCCAAATCAACGGAAGGCCAAATGCCTGGGCCATGGCCCGGTTGGCAGCCAGGACAGACCGTTCAGGATGTACCATATATCCCGCCATGGGATGGATGTCGAAGATCCGCCCACCCGTATGGAGGTCTATCAGCGCATCCGCTGCCCGGATGAGGGCACTCACTGCAAAGGCATCTGCCTGGGTAGGTGAGCCAAGGGCATCCCCCGGGCAGGTACGGGCCAGGTCCAGGCTGTCAGCGCCGCACCGGAGGTGTGCCCGCACAGCTGTCTCGTTGACTCCGGCTACGACGGTCACCTTGCCAGACGACAACATGCCCCCCAGACCATCCATCAGTCGAAAGGCCGCCATCAGCGGCTCATACTCATCGCCATGGACGCCCGCAGTAATCAGGAGAGAAGGACCGGGCTTCCCGGAGTCAATGGTAACGGGGTGCTTCATGTGGTGGCGCTCGCAGGTTCAATACATCAGTCGGTCCGGGTTAATCAGGGCGAGGTCTGTCTGGGCAAGCCTCGTCTTGCGGCGCTGGCTTCCGGCGCAATACCCCAGCAGCAGTCGTCCTTCGGCCGTAAAATGCATCGCAATATAGCAGTACCATCCATCTTTGTCGGACTCCAGGGTCGTGACATGCTTCCAACGACGGCCTTCATTGTCGGAGACGGCAATCGTCAATGGGGTCCTCTTGCCGCGGATTTCCGGATCGCTGCCATCGTTGCGGTTCCAGACCATCACGAGCCTCCGGCCATCCGGCATGCGTTTGATCGAGGCGGGTGACAACGGCGATACGATCTTGCTGCGGCTGGCAGGCGACCAGGAGACACCGCCGTCCCTGGACCGCGAGACATACTGCACGCCGGCATTGGTGCGCAGGAACATGAGGATATGCCCATTGCGCAAAGCGACAACACCGGGCTCTTGTGTGATCACAGTATCGGGGTTCGCCACCTGGGCGCTCCGCTGCCAACTCTGTCCGTTGTCGTCTGAGCGGTAGCAGAAGATGCGGCCACGGTCCTGCCAGGGTTCCGTGGGCGACTGGTGCATGGCCACCGGCATGAGGAGCCTGCCATCCTCCAGTTGAATCACTCGGTCGTTGTTGAGGACATAATATCCTGGCACATCGGTGATGCAGGCCCTGGCTTCAGACCAGGTGGCTGCCTCATCTGAAGAGTATCTAACCATCGGGATGCAGTCGGCATGGGCATTCTTACGGGCATAGAAAAGGGCGATATGCCCATCCTGCAGCCGAAGGAGGGAGACAGACATGACATTCATGCCCCCCTCATTGGCTACGACCACCTTGTCCTGCGCGGACCAGGTGCGGCCACCATCGTGAGAGCGACGCGAGGCCAGTCGTGCCGTACCATAATCACTGGAGGAGCTGCCATAAAAATGGCTGTAGACCATCAGGATGGAGCCATCTTTCAATGTGATGAAGGCACATTCGCTGTTGCGGGGGTTGTCCGGGCCGGGCGGCAGCTGCAGCACTTTTTGAAAGGGGGCGTCCGTGGCTGCTGTCTGGGCAGTGCCCACGGTTGAGCAAAACGGCAGCAAGGCTGCCAGGCAGAGGCTCAGCACAAAGGATATTTTTTGCATAGCAAGCCCTCACTAAAAAAAGCGCGGCAGCCCATCGGCTGCCACGCGCATTCAAACCAAATTAGAATTTAGGATAACCGGGGGTTTGTTCCAGCAGTTTATTGTTGGTCAGTGTATTTCTGTCGACGGGCCAAAGGACTTTATATGCCTCCGCGGCTCTGATGTTGGTGAACCGGAAGACATAGCTGTCGCCAAAACGGCGCAGGTCCAGCCAGCGCTTGCCTTCCATGATGAACTCGAGGTAGCGCTCTTCCAGGATGGCATCCTTGGCATTGCTGTCGCCTGGTTTATTGGGGAAGGCATCGGTGGCAGCCACGTATGCTGCACCGAAGGCCCGCTGGCGTACGGCATTGATCTCGGCAGCGGGGTTCTCGCCCAGGAGCACTTTGGCCTCTGCCAACATCAGGAGCAGGTCGGCATGGCGGTAGATGATATAGTCGTTCGTATAGGCGCGTACACCGGCGGCCTGTTCGCCCTTGTATTTAGATGGGAAAACCCCGGACAGCCGGTAGGTCGTTCCGGAAAGCGTGTAGCAAGGCTGGATGGTTGCCCATTTCCGGGTGTCGCGGTCGTTGAAACGACGGAAGGTCGAGGAACGCATCGACAAGAAGTAAGGGCCGCCCCAGTTGTCGGTGGCGTCGAAGCGGCGGCGCTGGGCAGAGTCGTGAAAGTTGATGATGAAGGCGTTTTGCGGGGTGTGTTGCTGGACGGGCAGCGTCGCTTCGTTCAGCAGGTGGCGGCTGGCGAAGATGACTTCGCTGTTGCCGCGGTTGGTGGTCGCAAAGATGTTGCCGAAGTTGGACTGAAGAGACAATGCAGGGATGTTGGTCTGGATATCGACCAGCGCAGCCTTGGCGGTGCCTGCACCCGCGGTGCCTCCGGCCCGGTGGGCCAGCCAAAGGTGATAGTCCGCCTTGAGCATCAGGCTTGCGGCCTTAGACCAATAGCCTTTACCCTGACGGAAGGAATAGTCGCTGCCAAAACTTGTGAGGGACGTCTCAATGTCATCTTTGATCAGTTTTAGCACGTCCGCTTCCGAAGAGGCCGCCTTGGCGAGGTTGCTGATGTCGAACTCCTGCGTAGGCTCTGTGGTGATGATGACTTTTCCCCAGGACACATAGAGCTGGAAGTAGTAGAAGGCGCGAATGCCATGGGCTATGCCCAGGTAGTAGTTTCGATTGGAGGTGGTCATGACCGTGCTCGTCTTCATCTTGGAGATGAGCAGGTTGAGCTGGTTGATGTTGGAGTAAAAGCCGCCATAGCCGGATACGCCCGGCGCGTCGAGGGTCAGCGTGTTCTGCCAGAGCCGTTCGTTGCCTGCCGTGGATTCACCGGTGAAGGCGGAATTGGTGCCGGGGTCGGTGCCGTGGATGTCTGCCCGCATCTCTCCCAGGTAGAGGAATCGCTGCACGTGGGTACGGAAACGGGAATGTAGGCCGGAGACGAAGGCCTCCACCTGGTCGCCTGTCTGCCAAAAGTTGCCCTCGCCGACGCTGCTGATGGGTGCCAAGTCGAGCCGCTTGGCACAGGCAGCCAGCAGTAGCGCCATGGCCAGGAGGGTCAGATGTTTGATGATATGTCTCATGATACAATGTTTAGGTTTGGTTTGGATGTGGCGCAATGCTTAGAAAGATACTTCCAATCCCAGCACATAGGTGCGGGGCAGGGGATAGATGCCTCTGTCCACGCCGCTAATGACACCGCCCTCTACGGGGGGCTCCGGTGTACGACCCGAGTACTTGGTGAAGTAGTGTAAGTTGGAGCCGCTCACATAGACACGCGCACGGCTGACCACCTTGGTGCGCGCCAGCATCGACTTCGACAGGTCGTAGGAGAGGGTCACCTCCCTAAGGGCCAGGTAGTCCCCTTTCTCATAGATACGCGAGTTGTTGCTGTTCAAAAAGGCACTGGCATTGTTGATGCGCGTGTAGTTTTTCTTCCCGAGGGGGGCTGCCACCTGGTCTGCATAGTAGATCTTGGGTAGGTCAGATACCGGGTTGGTAGGCGACCATGCCGACTTGTTCTCTACGAAGTAGTTAAAGGTGCCCTGCATGTTGCCCAGCGTCCGTGCGAGCAAATCGTTGTAGATGGTATGGCCCGTGGCGAACTCGAAGCGGGTGTAGAGGGTCAGACCCTTATAGCTGGCGTTGAGGTTGAAGCCGCCCGTCCATTTGGGGAAGATATTCCCGATATAGACCTGGTCGCGCGAGTCGATGGTGTCGTTCTTGTCGACGTCCAGCCAATTGACATCCCCTGGCGTGATTTTGTTGTTGCCGGGGCGGGAAGGACCTCCGATGAGGGCCACCTGATCCCAGCGGTTGGCTGCTACTTTGGCGATCTCTGCGTTATCGCGGAAGATGCCGAGCTGCTTGAAGGCGAAGATCTCTCCGAGCCGCTTCCCTTCCTGCAGGCCACTCACCCAGATGATCTTGGAGCTGGCAGGATCCCAAATCTGAAAGCCGCCCTGGCGGTTCAAGTCATTGCCGTTGAAGGGAAGCTTCAGGATTTTGTTGCTGACATAGGTGGCATTTCCGCCAGCTTCGAGTTTGAAGCCGTTAGGCATGCTCAGGATCGTCGCGTTCAGGGTGAACTCATAGCCCTTGTTCTGGTAGGAGCCCAGGTTGGTGCGGACGGATCCAAAGCCTGTATAGTCAGGGAGTGCCAGGTTGGTCAGCAGGTCGCTCGTCACGCGGTCGAAATAGTCAAAGATGAGTGTGACGCGGTTGCCGAACATGCCTAGGTCAAGGCCTATATCCGTCGTCTTACTCCGCTCCCACCGCAGGTTCGGGTTGGAGAGGGTTGTCTGCAGGAAGCCGCCGGTATTGTTGTAGAGTGACTGTGCCCCGTAGGTACCCTGCACTTCATACCGGCCCAGCCCGGCCACGTTGCCGTTCTCCCCGTAGCTCACGCGCGGCTTGAAGGTGTTGATAAAGTTGGAGAGGCCGCTATTCTTGAAAAATGACTCCCGATGGAGGTTCCAGCCAGCACTCATGCCGGGGAAGACACCGAAGCGATTTTGCTCCGCTAGGCTCGAGACGCCATCGCGGCGAAAGACAAACGAGACGAGAAGTCGATTGTCTAAGTCGTAGTTGAGGCGTCCAAAGGTGGATGCGATGCGGAACTGTGATTTGTTTGAGTAGTTGCTCCCCGCTGCAAAGAGCGTGGCCGCGTTGACCGTCGGTATTTCGTCTGTCGGAGCATTGGTACCTGAAGCCTGCATATCAAAGTCCCTTGTATCGAAGAACTCGGCACCCAGCATGGCATTCAGGTTATGCCCTTTGCCAAGGGTCTTGGAATAGTTGGCGAAAGTGTTGTATTGGGCCTGGAAAGCCCTAGAGAAGCTAGCGCGGGAGGGACGTGTCACATTGAAGGCTTGTGGCACGGCGAACATCTGGGTGTAAGTTTGGGTTGCCTTGGTAGAGGCCTCATCGATATTCTCAAACAGATAGGCAGATGCAGTTGCCTTGATATACAGATCCTTGGTGAGGTCCCATTTGAGGATTGTAGAGGCCGTGATGCGGTTCACCTCGTTGCGACGGTTAATCTTGCCCAGCCAGTAGACGGGGTTGCCGTCGGAGGAACCATTGCCCGGGTTGGGCATGGTCTTCTCAGTATCGAGCCAGGGCTTGAAGGTCGGCCAGATGGCACGTGTCCGATATAGGGTATTGATCTCGGATGCCAACGTTCCGTACTGCGACGACGTCGACATGTTCACCATGCTGCTCAACTCGAGGTTCTGACGGATCTTATACGATCCGTTCAGATCTGCGGAGTAGCGCTTATAGCTGGTGCCTATGATCAGTCCATCTTCAGTGAAATAGTCAAAGCTGGCGTAGTACTTACCACGGTCGTTGCCACCAGCGACATTGACGTAATGGTCGTCTGTACGAGTATTGCGAAACAGGACACTCTCCACCTCTCCACTGTAATCTTTGAAGATAAGTACACCTCCATAGGGGTCGCTCACCGTATCCCAGCCTTGCTGGAGAAGTGAGGCCGTGGTGGGAGAGAAACGGCGTATATCGAAAGATGCCAGATATGCAGGCGTTGTCAACACTCCATACCCGGGGGTGGCGTCCACCTGTGCCAGGGTGCGGCCGGAGTTGAGGTTGCCCAGCCGGTTGTAATAGATGTAATCCCGTGCATTCATGAATTGATAGCCCTCGCGGTTCCGGTTGAAGCCTACCGTATACTTATACGACACCTGAGCAGTACCGGCTTTGCCCTGCTTCGTCGTGATCAGGATGACCCCGTTGTTGGCCCGGGCTCCATAGATCGCAGTGGCAGCAGCATCCTTGAGCAGTTCAACAGATTCGATGTCCTGAGCGGCAATGTCGTTGAAAGGACGGATGATCCCGTCGATGACGACCAGAGGGGCGCCCGGACTGTTGATGGAGGCGCCGCCGCGCAGCAAGATGAGTGGGGTGGCTCCGGGACTGCCTGTTGCATTGACCACCTGCAGGCCCGAGACGGTTCCCTGCAGGGCTGTCCCCACGTTTGCCCGGGGGGTATTGGACAGGACCTGGCCATCTAATTTGGAGATGGCACTCGTCACATTGCGGCGCGACTGGGTGCCGTATCCCACGACCACCACCTCGCTGAGCTTGGCATTGTCAGGCTGGAGTACGACCTCTAGTAATACGCCCGAGGCGGCTGTCACCTCGCTGGACTCAAAGCCTACCGCAGTGACGACTAGCACATCCTTGGCGCTGGCATTGAGGCTGAACGTGCCATCAGGCGCCGACTGTGCACCGGCTATGCCCCCTTTGACGACAATGCTGGCGCCAGATACCGGCGTCCCGTCCTGCGCCGTGACCCGGCCGCTGACCTTAGCCGTCTGGGCCATCGTCAGTCCCGCATAGGAAAAAGTCAGCAGGATGATGAACCATACCTTTCTCATGATGATGTGATTATGGGTTTGAATGCTATGATATGTCATACATATAACAATCTTACGAAATTGTTATACGCAAACAACTTTTTTTGAAAAAAATTTCAATGGATATTTAACGTGCAGACCAGAACATGCAGCCTATGCCCCTGACCCGTCTCAGACCCATCGAGCACCTCACCCAGGTGGATCAGATAGAGAACCGATTGGAGGAATACCTCAAGGAGGGGCATTTCAAGCCGGGCGACTACCTTCCCAAAGAAGTGGAGATCGCCCGGGCCCTGGGGGTCAGCCGTACCGCTGTTCGGGAAGCACTCTCCAGGTTCAAGACGCTTGGTATCATTGAGTCTCGCAAGAACCGGGGTATGATGTTGACACGCCCTGACGTACTCGGCAACCTGCAACGGGTGCTGGACCCGAAACTCCTGGATGGGGAGACCATGCGCGATATGTTCGAGATGCGACTGGTCATAGAAATCGGGCTGGCACATTTCGTCTTTCTCCGGAAGACGCTGGAAGACATTGAACGACTGGAGGACATCGCCACACAGGAGGAACAAAGCAACGACCGCATTGAGCGCCTGCGGCTAGACGTTGAATTCCATGCCCAACTCTACCGCATGTCCGGAAACGATACCATCATCCGCTTCCAAAACATGCTCAACCCCATCTTCGACATTGTCGACAAGGTTCATGCCTCCCGCAAAGACCTTCACCCCCCCTCCCATCGGGCCACCCACCGAGACCTCATCCAGGAACTGCAACACGGGAATCCCTCCGGATTCCGCAATAAAATGGAAAGCCATCTCTGGTATTTCCTGGATAAAATGTGAGGAGCTCCGAATTTTCCGTACATATGTCGGACATATGTGTTAAATTCGGTACGGAACAATACATCACCTAAGACAACCCTCATGGAGAAAAGACTTGGTGGCCTGGTCATTGCCATGCCCACGCCGCTCCTGGACAATGAAGACCTGGATATCCCCTCATTCCGACGACTCATCGATCATTGCATCGAAGATGGGGCCGACGGCCTCATGATCCTCGGGAGCATGGGAGAAGGGGCTGCCCTGCTGGACGCGGTGCGTGAAGCGGCCATAGAAGTAGCGTGCGAGCAGGTCAATAAGCGTCTGCCCCTGCTGGTCACTGTATCGGGAGCCTCCACCCGCCGAACCCTCAGCTACGCCCGGCGGGCAGAGCAGCTAGGGGCTGACTACCTGGTGACGACCTCCCCCTACTACTACCGCTTCCCGGATCCGGAAAGCATGCTGACGCATGTGTCCCGTACCGCGGAGTCGACACGCCTGCCCCTGATCTTTTACAACGCCCCCGGCTCCACCGGCAACCCCGTCGCCACGGACACCCTCGACCGCATCCTCCAACTACCGGCCGTCAGTGGCGTCAAAGACTCAGCCTGCCAGTTTGGATCCTTCTCCGAACTTCTTCGGCGCTACCCAGACAAAGCCTCCCGCCCCGGCACCATCATGCAGGGCGATGAGTCTGTCTACGACGCCTCGCTCCTGCTGGGCTGTGATGGGCTGGTCACCGGCGGAGGCGTCTGCTTTATCCGGCTCTTAAAAGCACTCTGCGAGGCCGGCATGCAGCGAGATATTGACAGCGCCATGAGCCTCCAGGCTGCATTTTGGAAAGGCATGACAGAGATGCTCCTACCAGACCTGCCCAGAAACTGGATGTTCAACATTAAAGAAAAGCTGGCGGACAATGGGGTGATCGCAGCGCCCTACGCGACCGCCCCCTTCATGCACAACTGGCGCAGATGAAACCCCTCGTCCCGGCAGCCCTCGCCGTCATAGCCCTCTCGGCAGCCATCCCCGCTGCGAAAGAAAGTACGATGGAACCATCGCTGCTGGCCGACAGCCTGGTGGTCGTCTGCCTGGGCAAATCCACCACCGCACCCAGGAAGGCATTACAGCAACCCTATCCCGAAAGACTGGCAGCACGGATACTCAACGAAGGGATTCCAGCCCGCATACACAATGCTGGCAAAGGCGGAAGCCACGCAGCCACGCTGGCCGACAATGCCTTCCACCGGATCGCACATGGCACCGACCGGTTCCGGTACGATGTCCTTTCTCAGCAACCCGACTGGCTCATCGTGGCCTTTGGGATCAACGACTCCTGGCAGGATAAAGGCAGGGGAACGCCATCTCGCATCTCACTAGACCGATTTCAGCAATGCTTGTCCAGCTTAGTTAAGTCCATCGACTCTATAGGCGGGCGAACCATCATCCTAGGACCTAACCCTGCAGGAATTTGCTACGCAGGCTTTCATGCCCGCAGACTGGAAAGATACCGACGGGCCTCCCGAAAGGTCGCCCGTCGCACAGGCGCACGCTGGCTGGATATATCCTCGGTCTTTCGTCGCGAATTTAAATACCGAAGGCAGCCATTGGAGAGCCTGCTGCTAGATGGGATGCATCCCAACGACCAAGGCCATGCGCTCATGGCGGAAAAACTCCTGGATGCAATGGTAAGCCAGAGAAAAGCCAGCCATGAATAGGATACCCCCCTTAGTCAACTGGCTTGCCACATTGACCCTCCCACTCTTCCTGCTTGCCATGACAAAGGAGCGCAAACCACTTGCCCACACACAGGTCCTTAAAGACACCATCGACACCCGCAAGGGCCCGTTTACCTCCAATGGCATTTGGATACATCCCTCTAGCCGGGCACTCACCGGCCTGCGCATGGGGCCTTTCGTCCACCTACCCGACAAATCAATCCTCACCATCGATAGCACCCAATGCCTGGTCAGTCTGAATGAAGGTCGGAGCTGGAAATCTTTCCCCATCTTCAAAGACAGCTCCCGGTTCCTGATCCGCATGGAAAGATCCCTGATCCGAACCCGCAAGGGAACCCTCATCCTCGCCTTTATGAACGAGAAAGAGCATCGCCGATCCTGGAATAGCCAGACCCACGACGCACCCGGATCCGTCTTGCCGACCTATGTGGTGAGAAGTTACGACAACGGCAAGACCTGGCAGGAGCCACAGCTCATGCACCGCGAATGGACCGGAGCCGTACGAGACATCATTGAGACAAAAGATGGCCATGTCATTTTCACGAGTATGATGCTGCTTTCAAATCCTGGTAGGAACTCAGTTCTAACCTACACCAGCCGCGACGAAGGCAAGTCTTGGACGCGGAGCAACATCATCGATCTCGGCGGTATCGGCCACCACTCGGGCGTGACAGAATCAACGCTCGAAGAAATGACAGATGGAAGCCTTCTGATGTACATGCGGACCAACTGGGGATCCCTATGGGAGACCCGCTCTACCAACAAAGGGATTAGCTGGACGAACTATCGCTCCACCCCCATCATGTCCAGCTCAGCCCCTGCCATGTTCAAACGAATGAAAAGCGGCCGGCTCATCCTGATCTGGAACCAGAGCATGCCACAGGGCAAGACAAGCTACCCGCTGCGCGGCGGCGATAAAGAATGGTCGGAAGTCTTTCAAAGCAACCACCGCGAAGAGCTATCCATCAGCTTCTCCGAAGATGAGGGAAAACATTGGAGCGACCCCATCGTAATCGCAAAAGTCACACTCCCGAACACGCAGGTATCCTATCCCTACTTTCTCGAAAGAAGCCCTGGTGAAGTATGGATCACGACCATGTTCGGAGGACTCCGCCTCTCCCTGCGTGAAAAGGATTTCATAGGTCGATGATCTCCCATAACACCTTCATCATGCATTGCCATTAACCCTGATAAAACAAATCCATCACATCAAAAACGATTACCATGAAAGGGAAAAATGCCATTCTGATCCTCTATGTAGGGATGTCCTTATCCCTCTTACTGCCCGTCCGGGGGAAGGCCTACATCCATAAAGGCCAGACCCCCCCCTTGAAAGACACCATCGACACCCGCACAGGCAAGTTTACCTCCAACGCCATCTGGATCCATCCCGCCAGCCGCGAGCTAACCGGGCTGCGTATGGGCCCCTTCGTCAACATGCCCGACGGCTCCATCCTGACGGTCGACACCACCAAATGCCTCATCAGTCAAGACGAAGGAAAGACCTGGACAACCTACCCCATTTTCAGAGACACCTCGAAATATTCAATCCGCAACGAACGCGCCCTCATCCGCACTCGTAAAGGCACCCTCATCCTGGCCTTTATGAACGACAAAGAAAAATCAGTATTCAACTGGAATAATGAAACCCACGATATGCCTGGCGCCGTGCTGCCCACCTATGTTGTACGCAGCAATGACGGTGGCCGCACCTGGCAGGAACCCCAGCTGATGCACCGCGACTGGACAGGGGCCATCCGAGACATCATCGAGACCAGAGACGGAAATGTTGTCTTTACCACCATGATGATGCGCCATAACCCCGGCCACCACACAGTCCTCACCTATACCAGCAGCGATGAAGGCAGATCATGGAAACGCAGCAATGTCATCGACTTGGGCGGCGTCGGCCATCACTCTGGCGTGACAGAGTCCACCCTAGAAGAAATGAAAGATGGAAGCCTGCTCATGTACATGCGCACCAACTGGGGATCTCTTTGGGAGACCCGTTCCAAAGATAAAGGCCTCACCTGGGACAGCTTCCGCTCCACCCCCTTGACAGCCAGCTCCGCTCCCGCGATGTTCAAGCGACTGAAAAGCGGCAGACTCATCCTCATTTGGAACCAGAGTATGCCGCAAGGCAAGACCAATTACCCGCTGCGCGGTGGCGACCAGAACTGGGCAGAAGTCTTCCAAAGCAACCACCGCGAAGAACTCTCCGTCAGCTTCTCCAACGACGATGGCCGCAGCTGGAGCGAACCCATCGTCATGGCCAAGGTGACCCGACTAAGAACACAGGTTTCATATCCCTACTTCTTGGAAAGAACTCCCGGTGAGCTATGGATCACCACGATGTTCGGTGAGCTGCGTATAGCCTTCAGCGAGAAGGACCTGATTGCAAAATAAATATTATATCCACCGGCTCATCATGCCGGTATATGTTGATTGCTTATGCCTACACCCCCTTTTGCGGCTTCACTTGCGGGACTACTGCTGGCAGCTGGCAACCACTGCGAGGCCCTGGCACAGCTGCCGCTACCTGCGCAGAGTCGAAGCCGCCTGGTCACAACTGAGATGCCTGCCCTACACGCCACCATCTTCGGGTCGGGCTCCGGCGCCTCCGGCATCTATCTGGAACCCACTGGCACCCGCATGCGCTCCGGCGACAGTGTATCCGATGACAACGGCCGCAGCTGGCGGCTCCAACCGATGACGCCCAACTACATGGATGGCCTACCCAAAGGCTATCGCCGCAACCCGGTGACCTCAGTCCTGGACGAGCGGACAGGCCGGTTGCTGACCATAGTCAATGCACTCGACCTACCCGACCTCGACCCCGCCATCAACGAGCCGCCCATTGCCCTGAGCAACTACTATCTGCGCTACCGCGTGTCGGCCGACGGTGGACGCAGTTGGGTACATGAGACCCCCATCATACTCAAAGGAAGGAAAGATCCGAAAAAGCCCTTACCCGGCATCGAAATCGGAAAGAACTCCATCTTCCTGGGGGACCTGGGCTGCATCCCCCTAGTGACCCGTGCAGGCAGGATCCTAGTACCCGCACAGGCCACCCTGCAGGGACCTGATGGTAAACTCGCCAACCCCGGCGGCGGGTACACATATACAGATGTGATCATCCTTATGGGCCGATGGACCAAGAACCACCGCATCGAATGGAGCATGGGAGATCGCGTAGAGGCCGACCCCAAAAGGTCAAGCCGCGGCATGATTGAGCCCACCCTCGCCGAACTGCCCGATGGCCGTATCCTCCTGGTGATGCGCGGCAGCAATGATGTCAAGGATAAGTCTGGCTATCGCATGCCAGGATACAAATGGCAGTCCCTCTCCAGTGACGGAGGACGCAGCTGGACCAAACCTGAACCCTTCGCCTTCGACGACGGCACACCCTTTTTCTCCCCCTCTGCCATGTCGAACCTGTTCCGACACTCGAGCGGCAGGGTCTTCTGGTTTGGGAATCTGACAGCCCAAAACCCGGAAGGCAACCTGCCAAGGTGGCCGCTGGTTATGGCAGAAATAGACCCCAAGAGCGCCCGACTCTATCGCAGCAGCCTCCTCGAGCTAGACAGAGAAGAGGAGCCCGACCGCAGCCAGGGTCGACTCGACATCTCCCATTTCTCCATGCTTGAAGACAGGGAGACCAAAGATATCATACTCACCTATCCCAGAAACCACGGTGGCTATAAGACCCGCAAATGGATAACCGTACGCATTGCCGTACCCTGACCGGCAGGTGACGACTATCTGTCATGCATGAACGAAAACTTGAACGTCAGGCAGGCCGTAGCTGGAACTGAATACAGCTTCCTTCTGCAAACACCGGTCCCTTGAAAAGCATGCAACCACCACATCCCCCCTCTTTGGGAGGTATATACAGGGCACATTCGCCACACCGGCGCTCGGGGTCAGAGGCAGATTCCTCATACCCAAGTGCCGCACGAGCGGATCTGTCATCTTCAGAGAGACCTTGTAAGTCCGTACAGTCGGCAGGCCCTTCCTTCTTGCGGACATCCGCATCAGACCGCTCCCCGCCATGCCTACAGCCGGAAAAGGCAATCACCAGCGAACATCCTGCAAAAGGCAACAACGTCGACAGCCATTGCCTTCTATCCAACTTGCCCTCTCGCAGCCTTGCCAGCATAGATCATCATTTGATTCCTTGCAGAGTGGCAAGGACCGTGTCGCGTAGAGATGAGGGCCCCTTCCAAGCCGATGGGTCCAGCAAGGCTCGGAGTCTTGAGATTTCAGAGGGATTCTCCCGGTCTCGGAAGATGCAGGCCGCCTCCTTCAAAAAGTCCTCCTGCCAGGCCTGAGGGGCCTGGAAGAAGCCAGGAGCTGCCAGGATGGACTCTAACATGTCCACAGTTGATCCCTCTGCCGCGCTGAAGAAAGCCATGCGGTACCAGGGACTGGCACCGTTGCGCAATAGGACGCGCTGCAGCGTATGGCACACATCCCTTCCGGAGAACGACCCAAGACTCAGCACTGCCTGGAAGACAACGCGCCCAGAGATGTCATCAACAAGGGGGTATATGTCAGACAGCAATTCGTTTCGACCTTCTGACAGCATAAGGGCATGCTCCCGGACACCTGCGTTGGCATCTTTCAGGAGGGCACGCAACAACTCATCATCGATCGCCGCAAGCCCTTCCAGCACGTAAAGTGCATGCAGACGGCCCATAGCACTTGAATGCGAACGGCAGTAGGCCTTGGCCGCGGAGATGATGGTCCGGTCCTTGCGTTCTAGCAACAGCCGCTGGGCGGTGAGGCGCCACCATTGGCTGGGATGGGATAAGAGGCTCAGCAATTCCTTGGATGGCTTGTTCCGCAGCTGCAAAGGCTTCATCTGTAAGGCGGGAGATCCTTTGGCAACCATCCGGTAGATGCGTCCGTAGGTATCACCGGCATCGAAGTCCATCCCTTCCTGGAGGTCGGCGGGAATGGACAGGGGCGTTTCAATATGCTGACGGTACATGTCGATCATAAACAATGAGCCATCCGGCCCTTCTGTAAAGCTGGCAGGCCTGACCCAGGAGTCCGTCGTTGCCATGAACTCACGATCCTGCTCCAATGGACCCCTGATGGCCCGCAGGTAGGGAGAGTCGATGTCTTGCAGCAGATCGCGATGGACGAGGTTGCCGGCCACATCCCCGGTAAATAGGCTACCGTAATAGCCAGGTGGAAGCAGCGCACCGGTGTACATGGTCCCACCTGAGCCACCGGTGAAGTGATCTTCCGCAAACTCTTTCTCCGGCAATCCATGCTCTCTAGACTTCTGGTTGCGCTGTCGGGTGCGTTCGGCCCTCCACCAGGGGGCTGGCGTCAGTTGAAACATGAGGGGGTCATGATCAGAGATGTTGAGCGTGGCCCGTCGGAGCGACTTAGGTAAATGGGGATTGCGGTCCAGATATCGTTTCGGGAAGACAACCTGACTGATATGATCGGTATTCTGCGTATAAAAGCGATGTCCGGAGACATCCATGGCAAGTCCAAACTGTCCGCGTCCGGTAGACGACTCAAAGAGACCTTTATCGGGACGGAAGCGGAAGTCCCATCCTTTGACAGAAAGCCTTACCGTATCTTTTCCTTTCCGGTAAGAGATATCCCCTGCCTGCCCGTTATTGTTGGCATAGATCCAGTTGTCGACACCAAACCGCAGATTGGTGATCTGTGCTTCTTCATTGCGGTTGAAGAAGCCGGAAAAGACAGTGTCTCTCTGCTCTGCCCGGCCATCTCCGTCGTTGTCGCGAAAAAAGAGAATATTCGGTGCTGCGGCCACGAACAATCCCCCCTGCCAGGGGAGGACAGACGTAGCCTCCCGCAGGCTGTCGGCAAAAACGATGGCCGTATCCGCGCGCCCATCCGCATTGAGGTCTGCCAGTCGCACGATGCGACCCCGACCTTTGACGCTGTCAGGCTTATAGGCGTCGAGCATACCAACAACCCACGCGTTCCCCTCTTCATCGAATTCCATGGAGACGGGATCCACCACAAAAGGCTCTGCCGCAAATACCTCCGAATGGATAGATGAGTCAGCAAAGCGGAATGTAGCCATAGACGCCTCTGCAGAACGAGGTCCTTCATACCGGCCAGCCTTTGACCCGTCCTCGCAGGCCAGCATCCAGCACAAGCCAACCAATGCCACGATGGCTGCAATACGCACTGAGGCTTTGGACAGATGCAGACGGGGGGAGATGAGTGGATTCACAGCCTGAACAGTTTTTCAGCGTTTTGATACAGTATTTTCTTAAACATGCGGCGCGAGGTGGCAAGTTCGTGAATCTTCTGCAGTGTCTGTGCGCCTGTGCAGCCCTGTGATGCCTGTCCATGCAGGTCCGCGCAGTCGCTCCCGTAGAGCAGCTTGTCCTGATGCCGCTCCAGGAAGTCGCGGGCCTGTTCGAGGTCTCGCAGGATGGCGTTCAGACCAGAGCCAGCCGAGAGGTCGCCGTAAAGATTTGGATAATCAAGCAGCAGCCGGTCTGTCCATCCACCCGGTGAGACTGGCCCTTTTGGATACATGACTGATTGGTCGAGATGGTTTTTGTCGACATTGGCCCACCAGGTGACAGCATGTCCAATAAAGTTCACCCGGGGATACTTCTCCAGCATACGATGGAAACGGTCGAACCCCAGGTTGTACTTCATATGTTCCCAATGCATGAGGACGGGCACTTCATATGCCTGGGCAAGTTGATAGATGCGCTGCATCTCCGGCGCATCGCAGGCCACCTCAAACTTGAGCTCGCCAATGACGACGGCACCCAGCTTGAGGTACTTCTCTATCTCTGCCACAGCACCCGAGAGGTCAGGCACTTCACAAGCGCCAAAAAGATATCGGTCGGGATGTTGCTGGGCGAAAGCATAGCAGGCCGCGTTCCCGCCAGCCCTGGCAGCCAGCCCATTCGACTTTCCAAAATGAGTGGAAGCCGTCTCGACCGGACTTCCCGCTGGCAGCAGGATGGTACGTCCAATGCCCATCGCGTCCTGGTGCGCCATCATCTGCTCGTCCGTCCAGCCATGGTAATGCTGGTGCTGGTGGATGTCGATGATGCGACTGCGCCGGGCCGTAGCGGCCAAGGCCCACAAGGATTCGGGGAGGGCAGAACCCGCTGCCAGCAAGGCCGTGTGGCAAAGTAGCTCCCTCCTGCTCAAAACATCAGCCATCTACTTTCTGTTTATCATTCAAGATAGGAATATACAGAAAGACAAAGGCCCTCCATATACGGGTGGCCTTGGCTATACTTCACCAGGATGCTGGAGACTAGGGTGCTTTTTCTATCCGAAAACGGTAGAGGGTAGTACTATGAAACCGTTCCCCCGCCTCTAGGACGGTAGACGGAAACTCAGGCCTGTTGGGGGAGTCAGGGAAATGCTGGGTCTCCAAGCAGAAGGCTGTCCGGAAGTCATCCTTCGCACCGCTCTTGAGGGTTTGGGCTCCTTTCATGAAGTTGCCGCTGTAGAACTGGATGCCAGGCTGATCTGTGAGGACTTCCATGACTATACCCGACTTGTTGCCCCGTACCCTGGCTGCCAACCGGGGCAGGGAGTCAGAACGCCCGTTAAGGATAAAGTTATGGTCATACCCTTTGCCATGCAGGAGCTGTGGATGGTCCTGTCCAATCCGCTGCCCAATGGGAGCCGGTGTAGAAAAATCTAGGGGCGTGCCTGCAACAGGTTCTATACCGGTAGGGATTAGATTGCTATCGATGGGCGTAAACCGGGTAGACGCAATCATCATCTCATGTCCCAGGATATCTCCACTACCCTCTCCGTTCAGGTTCCAGAATGCATGGTTGGTTAGATTCAACACAGTACGCGCATCACAAGTAGCCGCGTACTCGATGTTCAGCGAATTGTCTACCATCATTTGGTATGTCACAGATACCAGCAGGTTCCCAGGATAGCCTTCCTCCCCATCAGGGGATACAAGGCTGAAAATGATCTTATCGCTGCCCACCTGAGCACTTTCCCATACCCTGCTATGGAAGCCGGTGCGCCCGCCGTGGAGGCTATTGGGCCCATTATTCTGATCGAGGGTATAGTAGACCCCGTCAAGTGTAAACCCTCCTTTTGCGATCCTGTTGGCAAAGCGACCGATAACAGACCCGAAAAACTTAGCTCCTGGATTTAGGTAGTCGGCCGAGCTGCCCATCCCCAGGCACACATCTGTCATGGCTCCTTTCGCATCCGGGAGCCATACCCCTATCACGCGCGCGCCATAGTTACTCAGCAAGACACGCGTGCCACTACTGTTTCGCAACTCATAGATCCTGATTGGCTTTCCATCCAGGCTATCGGTAAAATCTTCATCAGAGGGATATCCTTTTAGCGCGCTGCGCTTTTCTTGCTCTTCGCCGGATTGTGAGAACATCTTGCCGAGGTCTTTACAGCCTGTGAGACCCATCAGCCCCGACAGGAGGATGAGCATGTGAAATTTACTGCCTTGCATACCAAACAATATATGGTAAAATACAAGCATCCGCAATATGAAATATATCAGATAAGCATTTCGCTGGTGCCATCGGCGGGGTGAACCGACAACGTCGAAAGGGTTTTCCCGAAGGCATCTTCATAGCGATTTCCCAGGTCTTGCTCCCATGCTGCCGCCTTTTCTCGGGCTACCAATGCCAGGATGCAACCCCCAAAACCACCTCCCATCATCCGAGCGCCCAGCACGGCTGGCGCTGTCTGTGCATGGCTGACAAGAAAATCAGCTTCCGGGCAGCTGACTTCATACTGCTGGCTCAGCCCGGCATGTGTCTCATACATCTTGGCGCCGGCCGCGGCAAGGTCACCGCGCTGCAGATCTTCGCAGAGCTGCAGCAGTCGCTGGTTTTCTGCCACCACATACCGGCAGCGTCGGGCGGTGGTTTCGTCCCTTACCGCCACATAGCGATCGATCATCTCCATCGTTACCTCACGAAGGGAAGAGGCTGCCGGCATATGAGCCTGAATCCATGCCAGTCCCTGCGCACATTCCTGCCTTCGCTGGTTGTAGGCAGAAGAGGCCAGGTGGTGTTTGACGTTTGTGTTCAACAGTGTCAGCTGATAGTGCTCCGTCAAAAATGGTATGTACGTATGCGCCCGCGAGCGGCAGTCCAGGCGTATGAAATGCCCTTCCCGGCCAAACAAACTGGCAAAGGGATCCATGATTCCACACAACACGCCTGCATAGCGATGCTCAGCACCCTGGGCCAGCTCTGCCATCTCGAGCCGGTGGAGTGGCCAATCAAAGAGGGCATTCAGGCCAAAGGCTGCTGCACAGCAGAGGGCTGCACTGGAGGAAAGGCCGGCCCCTACGGGCAGGTCAGCGGCAAAAAAAGCGTCGAAGCCCCGACAGGAAAGCCCACGCGCCTGCATGCCATGGAGGATGCCAAGGACATAGTTGGCCCAGGATATGTCACAGACCGCCAGGTTGTCGACATGCCCTTCATAGGCCTCTGGAAAATCCATCGACCGCAGCCGTATCAAGCCATCATCCCGAGGGGCCATTGCAACATAGACATAGCGCCCGATGGCTGCCGGCAAGACATAGCCTTCATTGTAATCCGTATGTTCCCCAATTAGGTTGATGCGGCCGGGCGAACGGAACAAACGAGGGGGAGCTCCAAAGCAGCCTTCAAAAGCAGCGCTAAGCTGAGAGAATTGGATGGTCTCCATTGATTGATGGATCAAGGCACTGCCAGCGCCTGCAGGATATCGGCCAGGATATCTTCAGGATGTTCCAGGCCGACGGATATACGGATCAGGCCATGGGTGATGCCCACCGCGAGGCGTTCTTCCTCAGTCAGTTTCGAGTGGGTGGTGCTGGCCGGATGGGCTGCAATACTCCGGCTGTCGCCCAAATTATTAGTTATGGATAACATCTGCAACCGGTTGAGGAAACGCTTGCCCGCCTCGATGCCACCTTTGAGTTCACAGGTGACGATGCCTCCTCCATTTTTCATTTGGCGGATCGCAACCTCATAGGCCGGATGGGAGGAAAGAAAAGGATAGCGTACCCGGGTGATGGCAGGATGTTCATCCAATACAGTGGCGATGCGGAGGGCGCTGGCTGCATGCCGCTCCATGCGGATATAGAGCGTTTCGAGGCTCTTACTGAGTACCCAGGCGTTGAAGGGGCTCATAGAAGGCCCAGTATTCCGGACAAAAAGATACAGGGGCTCGATGAGTTCTTTCCGACCTACGACGACGCCGCCAAGTACCCTGCCTTGACCGTCCATAAACTTGGTGGCAGAGTGGATGACAATGTCTGCCCCTAAAGGTATGGGCCGCTGGACGACAGGCGTGGCAAAGCAGTTGTCTACGACCAGCAGCACACCCCGCGCACGGCAGATGCCAGCGAGGTAGGCGATGTCGATGATGTCAAGCCCGGGGTTGGAGGGAGTTTCCAGATACAACATTTTCGTCTCCGGGCGGATCAGTCCCTCTATCGAGCCGGGATCGGTCATGGAGAAATAGGTATGCTGAATACCCCATTTGGGAAGGTACTTTGTCAAGATCGCATGCGTAGAACCGAAGACTGCCGAAGCGGATAAGATGTGATCTCCCTTGGATAGAAAGGTCATAAACGTGGAGAAAATGGCCGCCATGCCGGTGGCGGTGGCGATCCCGTCTTCAGCGCCTTCCAGGACGCATACTTTCTGAACGAATTCATCCACTGTTGGATTGGAAAACCGGGAATAAATGTTGAGCTTCAGGCTCTCATCGGCAAAGGCGGCCACCATATCCTCCGCTGAGTCGTAGACAAAACTGCTGGTTAAAAAAAGCGGGGTAGCGTGTTCCTTCTCACCGGTTCGCGGCGTCTGGATCCTGACGGCTTCTGTCTCGGGATATCTGGGCATGGATGAACAATTTTCTGAAGGTTACATGTCAAACTTCTGCTGGCACAAGACGGCCATTGACTGACAGCTGCCAGACAATCCGGGCACCTGCCCTTCGAAGGGTCTCAGCCACAGAGCAGTACTTGTCAATCGAGAGTTGTACAGCCCTCCAGGCCTTATCCGGTAATACTTCGCCAGTGATATGAAAATGAAGATCGATGGTCTCCCAGAGTGCTACATCCCCTCCGGTCGCACGAGCCGCGTCGACTTCGATTTCCAGCCCTGTCATAGACTGCCGTTGTTTCTGGAGGATGCTTACGATGTCTACCCCACTGCAACCGCAAAGCGCTGCCAGCAAAGTTTGCATGGGTCGGAAGCCTGTTCCACCGCCGCCCTGATCGACGGGGATATCCATCCGCAGGGTATGTCCGCACTCGTCAGAGATATCGAAACCATAGTCAGGATCAGTGAGGGCAGCACGTATGAGGGGCATTGGAGTCGCTTTTAGCAAAGATACCCGAACCGTATGGAAACGCCGTAGGCTTTAGCCTTGCGCATGCCTAAGCCGGCTAAGGCAAACCTCCAGGCTGACCAGCCAAGGTGGGGGCATGATCCCAAATGTTTGCCGGAACCGACGCGTATCCAGGACACTGTAGGCTGGCCGACGAACAGGGGTGGGGTATTCATGGGTCGGAATCGACCTTACTTCGCAAGCGCTGCCCAGCAGGTCTCGGATGGCCGTCGCAAAACGGTACCAAGTGATGGCCCCCTCATTGCAATAGTGGTAGATCCCTGGGGTGAAGCGTCCACCATCGATGATGCGAAGCAATGCATCTGCCAGGTCGCGGGCATAGGTTGGACAGCCCCACTGGTCTGAGATGACACCTACTGAATCTCGCTCAGACATCAGACGGACCATCGTCAGCAAAAAGTTCTTCCCGACTTCGGAATAAACCCAGGAAGTACGGATGACCAGGCTCTCGGGGGCCTCTTGCTGGGCAAGGACCTCCCCAGCCCGCTTGGAGGCACCATACACCCCCAATGGCTCGGTCGGATCGTCTTCCCGGTAGGGAGTCTGCGCATTTCCCGAAAACACATAGTCAGTTGAGAGATGGATCAGTTGTACCCGCTGCTCCCGACAGGCAGCCGCCAGGATGCCTACCGCCACTGCATTCACGTGGAGAGCCTCTGTTTCTTCGACCTCCGCCCTGTCCACCGCAGTATAGGCGGCACAGTTGATGCAGACGGTGGGAGCCCATGCTAAGAAAACGGCCCGGACCTTTTCCGGGTCGCCGATGGGCATGTCTGCACGTGTGACAAAACGAAAGGTGTGTTCGGGATGATGTACAGCCTCCAGCCGGATGCATTGAGCCAGCTGGCCGTCAGCGCCTGTGACCAGAATACGATGCGGGTGGTGCTGACTCATTCGAAAGCATATCCAAGATTACAGAGGGGGGGCATAGCCCTGTCCCTCGGAGAGACTAGGTAATCCTCCGCAGAAATCCCCCAGTCGATCTTCAAATCCGGGTCGTTGAACAGGATGCCTGCCTCATAGGTCTTACTATAATACGCATCCGTCTTGTACATCACCTCCGCTGTCTGGGAGAGCACGGAGAAACCATGTGCAAAGCCTCTGGGAATTAATATTTGGCGGCGAAGTTGTGCATCTAGTTCAATACTGATATGCTTACCAAACGTAGGAGAACCCAATCGGATGTCTAGTATGACATCTAGGATGCATCCGTGCACCACCTGCACCAGCTTGGTTTGTGCGGCAGGATCCTTCTGGAAATGAAGTCCCCGGACGACGCCCCGGACAGAAGCGGAAAGGTTATCCTGCACCCATTCGAATGGGATGCCAGACTCCTGATAACGATGATGATTGAATCCTTCCAGAAACAAACCCCGATTGTCGTGGTAGACGACCGGCTCAATGATAAGTACGCCCGGGAATGCGGTAGTAAGAACTTTCATAATCAATCGTCGTTACCGATGGATGTATTGCCGTTGGTAATAGTCAGCATAGCTGCCACTGGTGATGTGTTCCACCCATTCTGGATGGGCAAGATACCACTCAACCGTCCGCTCTAGCCCCTCTTCAAACTGCAGGGAAGGACTCCAGCCCAGCTCGCATTGGATCTTGGAAGCGTCAATGGCGTAGCGTCTGTCATGGCCTGCCCGATCTTTGACATAGGTAATCAGGGATGCGCTGTCACCGGCTTCCCGCTGCAGCTTACGATCCATGATCCGGCATAGCAGATGTACCAGATCGATATTTTTCCACTCGTTGAAACCTCCGATATTGTAGGTCTCCCCAAGCCTACCTTTATGAAAGACGATGTCGATCGCTGCGGCATGATCTTCCACCCATAGCCAGTCACGCACGTTGAGTCCTTCTCCATAGACAGGCAGAGGCTTCCGCTGCACAATATTATGGATCATCAGCGGGATGAGCTTTTCCGGAAACTGATGCGAGCCATAATTATTGGAACAGTTGGAGATGACCACCGGAAGCCCGAATGTATGGTGATAGGCCTTTACGAGATGGTCGGAAGAAGCCTTGGAGGCAGAATAAGGAGATCGGGGATCATAGGGCGTATCCTCCGTGAAAAAACCGATATCCCCCAGGCTTCCATACACTTCGTCTGTAGAGACATGATAAAAGAGCACATCGCTTCTCCCAGCCCAGTGTTTGCGGGCTGCATTGAGGAGTACCGCCGTTCCAAGCACATTGGTGCGGATGAACGACAGGGGATCGAGGATGGATCTGTCGACATGACTTTCCGCTGCTAGGTGAATGACCGCGTCGGCGACGTGATCGGCAAATACCCGATCCATGGCGGCTTCGTCTGTGATATCCGCATGTACAAACTGATAGTTGGGGGAAGCCTCCACGTCGCGTAGATTCTCTAGGTTCCCGGCATAGGTAAGCGCATCCAGGTTGAGAATCTGGTAAGAAGGGTAGCGTGCTACCAGCCGCCGCACCACATGAGAACCAATAAATCCTGCCCCCCCAGTGACCAACAGCTTCCTCTGCATCTGTGTATATTTTCGATTACAGGCTCCAGTAGTCGCGCTCCTTGATCTGTCCTTTAAAAATCCCTTTGAGGTCTGCGATAAGCCCCGATGGCCTACATAGGGCGTACAATTCTTCGGGGCGGAGCGACTTATAGGGCGAGTGCGCTGTAGCGATGATCACCGCGTCATAATCACGCCCATCCTCTATAGCTAGCTTCAGTCCATACTCATACTCGACCTCATCTGGTTGGGCAAATGGATCTACAATATCTACAGCGATGTTGAAAGACTGTATCTCTTTGACGGTATCGATGATCTTGGAATTTCGGATATCACTGACATCTTCCTTAAAGGTTACTCCTTTCACCAACACCCGGGCGTGGTTCGCATCCTGAGCGTTTCGGAGTACATGCTGGATGACCTTCCGCGCCACATTGCGGGCCATGTTGTCATTGATAAATCGGGAAGCGGCGATCACTTTCGCGTCATATCCCAGCGCTTCTGCCTTATGTGTAAGATAATATGGATCCACACCTATGCAATGCCCGCCCACCAGCCCCGGCGAGAATTTCAGGAAGTTCCACTTGGTACCGGCTGCCTCTAGCACATCGTAGGTGTTGATGCCCATTCGGTCAAAGATCATGGACAGCTCATTCATCAAGGCTATATTCAGGTCGCGCTGCGTGTTTTCTACGATCTTGGCTGCTTCAGCTACTTTGATAGACGGGGCCCGGTAGACGCCAGCATCTACAACCAATTCATATGTCTTAGCAATCTCCTCAGTAGACACTTCATCGCTGCCTGACGCGATCTTGACGACATTCCGAAGGGTATTCTTCTTGTCGCCCGGGTTGATGCGTTCCGGAGAATACCCCAGCTTGAAGTCAGTTCCGACCCTGAGCCCTGACAGGCGTTCGATGATTGGCAGGCAGTCCTCTTCAGTGCAACCCGGATATACAGTGGATTCAAAGACGACGTAATCTCCTGTCTTGATGATTTTCCCTATGGTCTCGGAAGCCCCTAGGACTGGCTTCAGATCCGGGATGTTGAAGCCATCCACCGGCGTAGGGACCGCCACAACAAAGAAACGGACTTCTCGGAGCATGTCGATGTTATCCGTGAAGACAATATTGCGGCCTTTGAATTCGGATTCGTCGACCTCTTTGCTGGGATCGATGCCCATCTGCATCATACAGATGCGTTTGGTGTTGATATCAAACCCGATCACATGAACGCGCTTGGCAAACTCCAGAGCTATGGGCAGACCAACATACCCAAGACCGATAACGCCCAGCTTAGCCTTCCCGTCGAGAAGGTCTTGGTAGATTTTCATAATTATCTGCTAAAGTTGAATTCCTTTGGTTGGCGGTAAAGGTCTTCAGGGGGCAGGGATTTGAAATATTCATAGGTGATGCGGAGGCCCGTGGAGCGGTCTACCTTCGGCTCCCAGCCGAGCAGGCTTTTTGCCTTGCTGATGTCTGGCTTGCGTTGTTTGGGGTCGTCCACTGGCAATGGCTTGAAGGCAATCTTCCGGTCAGTGCCAGTCAGGGAGATGATTTCACGGGCAAAGTCTAGCAGGGAAATTTCAATAGGATTTCCGATGTTAACGGGATAGGCATAATCCGAGAGCAAGAGCCGATAGATGCCTTCCACCAGATCGTCCACATAACAGAAAGAACGGGTCTGGCTGCCATCGCCAAATACGGTCAGGTCCTCTCCGCGCAGTGCCTGCCCGATGAATGCCGGCAAGGCTCTGCCATCGTTCAGCCGCATCTTTGGCCCATAGGTGTTGAAGATCCGGACGATCCGGGTCTCTAATCCATGAAAGGTATGGTAGGCCATGGTGATGGACTCCATGAAGCGCTTGGCCTCATCATATACACCTCTTGGACCCACAGGGTTAACATTTCCCCAATACTCCTCCGTTTGGGGATGCACGAGTGGGTCTCCATATACCTCGGAAGTAGAGGCCACTAAAATCCGGGCATTTTTTGTCTTGGCGAGTCCAAGGCAGTTATGCGTTCCCAATGCTCCCACCTTTAGGGTCTGAATCGGGATTTTCAGATAGTCGATCGGGCTGGCAGGGGAGGCGAAATGCAGGATATAGTCTATGCGGCCAGGCACATGGATAAACTTCGAGACATCGTGGTGATAGAATTCGAATTCCTTGAGGCGAAACAGGTGCTCGATGTTGCGAAGGTCCCCTGTGACCAGGTTATCCATCCCGATGACATCACATCCTTCCCGAATAAATCTATCGCATAGGTGTGATCCCAGAAATCCAGCAGCCCCCGTGATGAGTACTCTTTTTCTGTCCATAATGCTATTTTACGATGGGCAGGGATGCCGATCTACCTACGCTGACATAATGGAACCCGAGGTCCCTGATGGCATCTACGTCAAATAAGTTGCGGCCGTCGAAGATAATCCTGTTTTTCAAATGCTTGACGATTCGGAGGAAGTCGGGCGTGCGGAACTCATTCCACTCGGTAGCGATGATCAGTGCATCTGCATCCGCCAGGGCATCATAGGGATTCTCGGCAAAGCAGATACGATCACCATACACCGCCCTGACATTATTCATGGCTTCAGGGTCAAAACAACAAACGCTGGCCCCTTCTGCGAGCAAGGCGTCAATCATGATCAAGGCTGGGGCTTCGCGAATATCGTCTGTATTGGGCTTGAAGGCCAGTCCCCAGAGGGCAAAATGCTTTCCCCTGAGCTTTCCTCCGAAATGGGAACGAATGGAAGGCAAAAGATGCAGTTTTTGCTTTTCATTGACCTCCATCACCGCATTCAGAATCTGAAAGTCATAGCCCACCTCTATAGCGCTTTTGACCAAGGCCTGTACGTCTTTGGGGAAGCAACTCCCCCCGTAGCCTATACCCGGGAACAGGAAGCGCTTACCGATGCGTTCATCGCTACCAATGCCCCTGCGCACCAGGTCGACATCAGCGCCCAGGCGCTCACATAGCTGGGCGATCTCGTTCATAAACGAAATTTTGGTGGCCAGAAAAGAGTTTGCGGCATATTTGGTGAGTTCTGCAGAGCGTTCATCCATGAAGATGATGGGATTGCCGGAACGGATATAAGGGGCGTACAATTCAGACATGAGCTTGCGGGCGCGCTCGGAATCCGTTCCCAGGACGACCCGGTCCGGCTTCATAAAATCATCTACCGCCACTCCTTCCCGCAAGAATTCCGGGTTGGAGACAACGTCGAACTCACCTTGAAAATATTCGGTGATGGCGGAACGCACTTTTTCCGCAGTACCTACCGGGACGGTGCTCTTGTCCACAACCACCACGTAGCGGTCAAGGATCTTGCCAAGGTCTCGAGCCACTCCAAGTACGTATTTCAAATCTGCCGATCCGTCTTCTCCCGGGGGGGTGGGCAGGGCCAGGAAGATGATTTCTGCCTCGCGGATTCCTTCCTGCAGGTCCGTCGTGAAATGCAGGCGACCTTCCTTGAGGTTGCGAAGGAAGAGCTTCTCGAGGCCCGGCTCAAAGATGGTGATTTGGCCAGATCGGAGTTTATCAACTTTTTTGGGATCGATGTCTACGCACGTCACATAGTTACCCGTTTCAGCGAAACAAGTACCAGATACTAGGCCCACATAGCCTGTACCTACAACGGAGATTTTCATGAAGTCAGTTTTTGTGGATGAAGTCGAGCACCGCTGTCGCAATCCTTTCCGTTAGCTCGGCGTCCATCTCTGTATGGATGGGGAGAGAAAGAACACGACCCGTCAGCCAGTCGGTGACGGGCAGGTCTTCCCCCCCAGCACCCAGCTGGGTGAACATACGTTGACGATGCGCCGGGACAGGGTAATAGATCATAGTTGGTATGGATCGGTCCGCAAGATACCGCTGAAGTTCATCGCGGTCAACCCCTTCCAACTGAAGGGTATATTGGTGGTAGACATGCGTACCCCGCGGATCCACCCATGGAGTCAGGATCCGGTCTTCAGTCTTGAATGCCTCGTCGTATGCAGCTGCGGCTTGACGTCTGGACACTATGTACCCTTCTAGCCGCCGGAGTTTGACATCGAGGATCGCGGCCTGGATGGCATCCAGTCGGGAATTGCATCCCACCAAATCATGATAATAGCGGATGCGCTGGCCATGATTGGCAATCATGCGCATCCGATCTGCCAGCGATGCATCTTGGGTAAAGATCGCACCTCCATCGCCATAACAACCTAGATTCTTGGAAGGAAAAAAGGAGGTCGTCCCAATGGTACCCATTGTGCCGGTCTGTCTTTCTGTGCCGTCATAGAAACGGTATCGGGCTCCGATGGCTTGGGCATTATCTTCGACTACATAGAGCCCATGTCGATCCGCCAGGGTCATGATTTCATCCATGGCCGCCGGTTGGCCATAGAGGTGGACAGGCACGATGGCACGGGTTTTGGGCGTGATCGCCCGCTCCAATGCATTGGCATCCATGCAGAAAGTCCTGGGGTCTACATCGACAAAGATGGGCTTCAAGCGGAGAAGGGCGACCACCTCTGTGGTGGCGATATATGTAAAGGAAGGGGTGATGACCTCATCGCCGGGCTCGAGTCCCAAGGCCATCAAAGCAATCTGCAAAGCATCCGTTCCATTCGCACAGGGGATCACATACCGGGAGCCGGTCCATGCAGCCAGGTGTTGTGAGAACTCCTCTACCGACTGGCCACCGATGAAGACAGAGCTGTCGAGTACCCTGCGGATGGCTTCGTCTATCTCAGCTTGCATGGCAAGATACTGTTGTTTCAGGTCAACCATCTGTACTGGCCTCATAGACAATATTTTGAAGTTTCAAAATTATGAAAATTGCCCTTGCTGCAGAGAATGCGCGTAGCTTTATGGCCTACTGAGCAAGATGCTACTTCTTTATGATTTTTTTCTCGCTGCCTACGGCATCCTCATCCATCTGGCAGCTCAGGTAAACCCCAAAGCAAAGGCCTGGGTGAGGGGCCGAACGCATCCGGAAAAGCCATTGGCAAGCCTTCGAAACCACCCAAAGGAGCCGGTCGTTTGGATGCATTGTGCCTCGCTGGGGGAGTTTGAACAGGGGAGGCCGGTATTGGAAGCCATCCGACAGGCCTTTCCGCAACATCGGATCCTGCTCACTTTCTTTTCGCCCTCAGGCTATGAGATCCGCAAGCATTATGCGGTTGCAGACCTGGTATGCTATCTACCCCTGGATGGCCGACACCGCTCCCGCCATTTTCTGGCACAGGTTAAGCCTAGCCTGGCCATCTTCGTTAAATATGAGCACTGGCAGTACTACCTCTCCGAACTTTCCCAGCGTGGGATTCCTACCTTATCCATCGCTGCCATATTCCGACCCACACAACCCTTTTTCCGACGATACGGCGGCTTTTGGAGAGAAATGCTCGCATACTATAGCAGGTTGTTTGTTCAAGATCTATCATCTTGGCGGCTTCTCAACCAAATAGGGCTCGGTGCGATGGCCGAAGTGAGCGGGGATACACGCTTCGACCAAGTACTTTCCATCGCCTCTTCTCCGGTGCCCGTGCCCTGGATGGCAGCCTTTATACAAGGCCGGCAGACACTGGTGGCAGGAAGTACTTGGCCCGATGACGAACGGCTGCTGGCTCAGCTGGCAGACCTGTTGCCCGACTTAGTCATCCTGATCGCACCACATGCGTTCGATGAGCAACGACTCTCCAACCTGGAGAAAAGAATCCCCGGCACCTTCCGTTTTTCTAATTGCACATCGCTTGACAACCCCACACCGACGCAGCTGCAAGGCAGATGCCTGTTGGTGGATAATTTCGGATGGCTCTCCAGCATATACCAATATGCGACGATTGCCTATGTCGGCGGTGGGTTCAACCGCAGCGGTATCCATAACATCCTGGAAGCGGCCGTCTATGGTATCCCCGTTTTTTTTGGCCCTCAGTATGAACGGTCCAGAGAAGCCTATGACCTCCTATCGTTAAAGAGCGCTTACAGCGTGGGAGATGCAGAAACCCTGTACTGCCAGATCAGTGAGCTTCTGTCCAATCAAACCTTGTGTACCGAGCTTGGACAAGGAAACGCACGCTATGTACAATCCCAAGCCGGTGCCACCGAGTCAGTCTTGCGTTACATTCATACAAACCGGCTCTTAAGCAAGCCATAAAACTGGCGGACCAGGGCGTCTTCCGGATTCCAGTTCCTCGCCACGAGTAAGAACCGATCGATCCATTCGATAGCCTCCGTAAAGTCAGATATGTCATTGAGCACTCCGATGGCCTGGTCAAATAAGGCCGCATCGCCTTGAAAAAGTTCACTGATGTAACGGAAACGATCGTTGATACCGACGGCCTGTCGCAGGTCTAGTAAAACCTCCGGGCGCAGGTGATGAGCCAAGTCCGACTCATCCTGCCGCAGCGTATCGTTTAGAGAGGCTGCCGGTATGGCGATGACCTGATTGACCTCTACCATGCTACCACTTTGCACCGGAGACTTAGCCGATGCCATGGGTTTGGCGTTGGATGATTCCAGGTCCGACAACTGCATAGGGCTGGCCTGGACTTCTGAGGACCTTTGACCCGATTGATTGTCCAAGGGCTCTAGAGCCTTCATCCATGCATCAGCCCCGCTGGCATCCGCATCCTGAACGGATCTACGGTTATCCTCGCCAACAGGAGCAACCGTCTCCTGAGGGGCAGAAGCCATCTGCAAGACTTCGTTCCGGATCATCCCCAACGTCCACAGCACGCTTTCCCTAGGGGCTCCTTTTCGAATTTGATCCCTGAGTATGTCAACAAGAATCTCAATCCTTTCCATATGAAATGGATATTTTTGCCGTTCGGTTATCCGGTATTTGATACAACAATACTACGATCATTCCTCCGCACCAAGATGTTCATTGAACCCCATATCCGACAAGGCCCGGGCGGTTGGATCGAAGTGATCTGCGGGTCCATGTTCTCAGGTAAGACCGAAGAACTGATCCGGCGCATGAAGCGAGTGCGGATCGCTAACCTCAGCAGTAAGGTATTCAAGCCGGCCATGGACAACCGGTACCACACAGCACGAATCGTCTCCCACGACGAACAATGGTTTGAGTCCATCGCTGTCGCACACAGCGAGCAAATCATACAACATATCGGTGAAGTGGACGTCATAGGCATTGACGAAGCGCAGTTTTTCGACCCCTCCGTCGTAGATCTCTGTGAAGCGCTGGCCAACAGAGGCATCCGGGTGATCGTGGCAGGGCTCGACATGGACTATCTAGGCAAACCCTTCGGTCCGATGCCGCAACTCCTCTCTCTGGCAGATTATGTTACCAAACTCCATGCCATCTGCCAGCGCTGCGGCTCGATCGCCCACTACTCCTACCGCATCACCGGGGGCGACAAGCAGGTACTGATCGGAGAAAAAAATCTTTATGAGCCCCGTTGTCGGATTTGTTTCCGTAACGACCCTCCATCAGACCCTCCCCAGCCCTAAGCCAACCGTCCACACATGAGAACGAAGTCTGTCTGGCTGCTGATCCAAAAAGATATCCTGCTGGAGTTGCGTCAACGACATGCATTCTACGGCGTACTCCTGTATGTGCTGTCCACCATCTTTGTCCTCTATCTGACCATCGAACAGCCCGAAGCCGACATATGGATGGCCTTATTTTGGGTGACGCAGCTTTTTATCTGCATCAACGCCGTAGCCAAGTCCTTCCTCCAGGAATCCCAGGGACGGATGTTGTACTTCCATACGGTTGTCAGCCCGGCAGAGTTCATGACCGCGAAGTTGACCTACAACCTCCTGCTCATGACGGTGATGAACACGGCCTCCCTCCTCCTCTTCCTGGCCTTCATGGGAGACCCTACCACAGAGGCTCTGCGGTTCTTTGGCATCAGCTGGCTGGGTTCAGCCGGACTATCATTGGTCTTCACCATGCTGGCAGCCATTGCCACCAAGGCGCTGCAGCAAGCCTCACTGATGGCGATCCTGGGCTTTCCCCTCATCCTCCCACAACTGCTGCTGCTGATGCGGCTTTCCAAGACCGTGTTGGGAGAATCATTCGCCACGTCAAGTCCATTAGAAGTTGTCATGCTCCTCTTAGCCCTGGATATATCGGTAGCCGTACTCTCCCTGATCCTCTTTCCCTTCCTGTGGAAGGATTGAGGAAAGGCTCCTAACTTTGCCCCGCCAAAATGGCTGGCCCAATAAAGTATAAATTGGCCTGTTAACTTTGCTATAATACCTACGAAGATGCGCCTCGCCTGGTGGAAATACCTCTGCATCATCCTATTGGCCTACGACATCATTGGGGGACTCTTACTGCCTGTCCCCAGGCTACCCCAGCTGCAGGAGACCATTCGCAATCTGTACTACCATGTATGTATGTGGTTTACCATGATGATTCTGCTGACTGCATCTGTCGTACACAGCATCCGCTACCTCAGGACCCTGCAGGAAGCCTATGACACCCGGGCCAGGGCATATGCCCAGATAGGTGTCTGGATGGGCATGTTAGGATATGCGACCGGTGCCATCTGGGCCGCCTATACCTGGGCTGACCCTAACAATCCAGCCTATGCCTCCTTCGGATCGATCGTCCGCGAGCCTAAATTGATCGGAGCCGCCATGGCACTCCTCGCATACTTTGCCTATTTCGTTCTTAGGGACTCAATGCCTGAGCCGGAACGCAGGGCCCGGGTATCTGCCGTCTACAACATCTTTGCCTATGCCATGCTTTTCCCATCCATTTGGATTGTGCCCCGGCTGCTGCCCAGCCTACACCCGGGACAGGAAGGGAACCCAGCACTGAATTTCAATGACATCGATGCACGCATGCGGGTTGTCTTCTATCCTGCCGTCATCGGCTGGACCCTTCTGGGCGTATGGATTGCCACCCTGAGGGTTAGGGTTTATGCACTAGAACAGAAAAATGGATCACATGAATAAAATTCGTAAGGCTTGGATGGCGTTCGTGGGCGTAGTCACCGGCACCACGACGGCCAAGTCGCAGGGTGCTCCCGCACCCGTAGAAATGGCAGATACCCTGCGAAGCAACGGTAAGATCTATGTCGTCGTTGCCGTCATGGCTACCATCCTGACAGGACTCATCGTATACCTGCTGCGCATCGACCGGCGTGTCTCAAGGCTTGAAAAAGATAAACAATGACGAACATCCCTCATCCATCATCTATGTATAAATATGTCAAAACAATATAGCTTCTTCAACGCTGTTTGCAAGAGCTTCGACAAGGCTGCGAAATTTACCTCCTTCGACGCAGGTACCCTCGAACAGATCAAACAGTGCAACTCTGTACTCCGGATGAACTTTCCGGTCAAAATCGGCGACCGCATCGAAGTCGTGAAAGCCTACAGGGTGCAACATTCCCAACACAAGCTCCCCTGCAAGGGTGGTATTCGCTTCAGCGATATGGTCAACCTAGATGAGGTCATGGCACTGGCAGCCCTCATGACTTATAAATGCGCCATCGTCAATGTCCCCTTCGGCGGCGCAAAGGGTGGCATCTCCATCAACCCCCGCAACTACACCGCCTATGACCTGGAACGCATCACACGCCGGTATACCACAGAACTGGTGAAAAAGAAGTTCATAGGCCCAGGAGAAGATGTGCCCGCACCGGACTACGGCACGGGCGAGCGTGAAATGTCGTGGATCCTTGACACCTACATGGCCATGAACCCGGGTGAGGTGGATGCCATGGCCTGCGTCACAGGAAAGCCCATCACCCAGGGAGGCGTCCGCGGACGTCGGGAAGCCACCGGCCTAGGTGTATTCTATGGGATCCGTGAGGTTTGCAGCATGCCCGACCTGATGGATAAAGTAGGGCTCTCGACCGGCATCGATGGCAAGCGCGTGGTCGTCCAGGGCCTCGGCAACGTAGGATACCACAGCGCCAAGTTTTTTCAAGAGGCAGGCGCACGCATCGTCGGACTGGCAGAATATGAAGGGGCCATCCACGACCCCAAAGGGCTCGATGTGGAAGCCGTATTCCAGCACAGAAAAGCCACAGGCTCGATCCTCGGGTACCCAGGTGCAACGAATATTACCAACAATGCAGACGCCCTCGAGCTCGACTGCGACATCCTCATCCCGGCAGCCCTAGAGAACGTCATCAACGGAGAAAATGCACCCCGCATCAAAGCTCCCATCATAGGTGAAGCTGCCAACGGCCCCCTCACTCCGGAGGCCGACGAAGTATTCATCGCGAAAGGAACCCTTGTTGTGCCAGACATGTATCTGAATGCCGGCGGGGTCACCGTCTCCTATTTCGAATGGTTGAAAAACCTCAGCCATGTGCGCTATGGAAGATTGGAGAAACGGTTCAACGAAAACCAAAACGGACGCATCGTTGACCAGATAGAAAAACTTACAGGGAAAAAACTCGATGACACGCAGCGCCTAGCCATTGTGCATGGCCCCGATGAAGTAGACCTTGTCTACAGCGGACTGGAAGAGACGATGATTGTCGCCACCCGCGAGATCGTAGATTGCTGGCGGTCCAATCCCGACATCCAGGATATGCGTACGGCTGGCTTCGTAGTAGCCATCAACAAGGTAGGCACCATCTATTCCCAGCTGGGTATCTTCCCATAACGCCAACGCGCGGTCAGGGATATAAAGGCCAGGCCTCCAGCCAATGGACCTGCCCGTCGCCGATGTCTACGGCTAGGCATTCATGTCCATTGGTCATCACCAGGAAAGGGGCCGGCACCGCCATATGGTATCGAAGGATCTGCATCAAGACAGCTTCCGTGAGCGGTACCTCCGGGGCCTTGCATTCCACCATCATCCAGGGTCGGTGCACCCGATCATATAATAGTAGATCAAACTTCTTGCGCAGTTCGCCCAGGCGGATCTCTCGCTCGACGGACATCATGGAGGCCGGATAACCACAGGGCCCTGTCAAAAATCGGATGACATGCTGCCGGACCCTCTCCTCTGGGGTGTAGCGCACCCAAGATTTGCGAATGACATCGAAGACCTCCTGTGTCCCGTTAGACCTTGCTCGGATGCGTATATCAGCATGAGCCGTAAACTCCATTCGTAGCATGCATGCAATCTAATTAGTAATTTCATCCTTTATTAGATCAAGAGAGTTGCCATGATCCAGAAGGAAGATATTGTCAGAAACTGGCTGCCGCGCTATACCGGCATGCCTTCTGAAGCCTTCGGCAAGTATATCCTCCTGACCAACTTCACACACTACGTAGAACTCTTCGCCGAATGGCACGGGGTGGAAGTCATAGGCCGCAACCGGCCCATGCCCTGCGCCTCTGCAGAAGGCATTACGATCGTGAACTTCGGAATGGGAAGCCCGACGGCTGCTACCATCATGGACCTGCTCACCAGCATCGAGCCCAAGGCCGTCCTCTTTCTGGGTAAATGCGGAGGTCTCAAAAAACGAAATAAGCTCGGCGACATCATCCTGCCCATTGCCGCCATTCGGGGAGAAGGCACCTCTAACGACTATTTCCCGCCAGAAGTACCCGCCCTACCAGCTTTCGCCTTACAGAAAGCCATCTCCACCACCATCCGGGAGCATGAAGTCGACTACTGGACCGGAACTGTGTACACGACCAACCGCAGGGTTTGGGAACATGATGAAGATTTCAAAAACTACCTACAAAAGATCCGGGCCTACGCCATCGATATGGAAACTGCCACCATCTTCTCCGTTGGCTTCTACAACCGCATCCCCACAGGAGCCTTGCTATTGGTCAGCGACCAGCCCATGATACCAGAAGGCGTTAAGACCGAAGAGAGCGATCAGAAAGTTACTTTCACATATGTGCATACACACCTGCGCATTGGGATTGAATCACTCAAACAGCTGATCAACGACGGACTGACAGTTCGCCATCTGCGCTTCTGACCATGACGGCTCCCCTGCTGCAAGTCCGAAACCTACAGGTCTGCTTTCAGCCTTCAGGCAGCACCACCCGCCCCGCTATCGATGGCATCTCCTTCAACCTGGCCCGTAACCGGGTGACCGCCATCGTAGGTGAGTCCGGCTCCGGTAAATCCCTGACGGCACTGGCCATCCAGCAGCTACTTCCAACCAGTGCCTCGCTGAAAGGCTCGATGCGGTTCTGGCCGGCGCGTGAAGAGCATGCCACGGAACTTGTAGGACTGCCAGAAACAGATATGCAGCAAATCCGCGGGCGCCGGATCTCCATGATCTTCCAGGAGCCAATGACATCCCTCAACCCGCTGATGACTTGCGGAGAACAAGTATCAGAGATGCTCCGCCACCACTTGCGGATGTCTACAAAGAAGGCCCTTTCGGCAGCGCTCGACTTATTCGAACAAGTACGACTGCCCGCTCCCGCCACACTCGCCCGCAAATACCCCCACCAGTTGAGTGGCGGTCAAAAGCAACGAGTGATGATCGCCATATCCATCGCCTGCCAGCCCGATCTGCTCATTGCAGACGAACCCACGACCGCGCTCGACGTCGTCGTGCAAAAGGCCATCCTGAAACTCCTCCGCGACCTGCAACAAGCCTCCGGCATGGGCTTACTCTTTATCACCCACGACCTCGCATTGGTAGAGGACCTGGCCGATGATGTGATGGTGCTGTACCAAGGTCAAATCCTAGAGCAAGGGCCGGCAGCAGAAGTCCTCCGAAACCCAACGCATCCCTATACTCAGGCATTGCTGGCCTGCCGCCCCGTCCGGCATTTGCCTGGCACGCGACTGCCCGTGGTATCTGACTACCTGGGCACGGATCCCGTCCATGCCATCATGCCGAAAGCTGCTCAGGCAAATGGAGCCCCCATCAATAGCAGTCAACAACCCAAAGATGTCTTGGTCGAGGTAAAGGATTTGGTCGTCAGCCATGAAAGCCGACACACCCGGCACAGAGCTAGGACCCTCAATGGCGTGTCCTTGGAGATCTTCAAAGGGGAGATGCTGGGACTGGTTGGACCGTCCGGCTGCGGGAAGACAACCCTGGGTAGGGCACTGCTGCGGCTCTTGCCCATCGAAGCCGGATCCATCCGCCTAGGGGGAAGGGATCTGACAGGGATCCCATCCCGGGAACTGAGGGCCTTGCGTCAAGACGTACAAATCGTCTTCCAAGACCCCTATGGATCCCTAAACCCTCGGCTGACCATCGGCAGCATGCTCACAGAGCCCCTGAAAGTTCACCGACGATTGTCTGAAGAGTCCCAGCGACGTGACCAAGCCGGCAAACTGCTCCAACGCGTCGGACTGGGCATAGAGCACCTCGACCGCTATCCGCATGAGTTCAGCGGAGGGCAACGCCAACGCATCGGCATCGCTCGAGCATTGGCATTAGAGCCCGCATTCATCGTGTTTGACGAGTCTGTCTCGGCCCTTGATGTGAGTGTACAGGCGCAGGTCCTGAACCTGCTGGCAGAGCTGAGGAAGGAGCTTGGCTTTACTGCGCTGTTCATCTCGCATGACCTGGCCGTGGTGCGGCATATGTGCGAGCGGGTCCTCGTGATGCACCAGGGAGAAATCGCAGAGTCGGGGTTGGTATCGGACGTGTTTCAAAGACCTGTTCACCCCTGCACCCGCCAACTTTTGGATGCCCTTCCAGAGAGCCTTGGCAATTTTGGATATCCAAGGAAATAAAGCGTTGCCAAATGTATTTTTTTGAATTAATTTTGCCGCTTCAAAAGACCCCCAAGAAACGTATCTGATGCCGTAAGATCAGATTCGTGATGAAGATGTCACAGGTGTGAGGTACTGTTTCTAGAAGCGGGGATATAAAAAATGTACAGATGAAACTGTCCCAGTTCCGCTTCGACATCCCCTTAAACCTGATCGCTGAAAATCCTGCTAAAAAACGGGAGGATGCCAGGATGATGGTGGTACACCGCGACACAGGCAATATTGAAAACCGCCATTTTCGCGACATCATTGAATACTTTGACGACAAAGATGTCTTCGTCGTCAACAATACCAAGGTATTTCCTGCCCGCATGTATGGACGGAAAGAAAAGACGGGCGCACGCATCGAAGTATTTCTGCTGCGGGAACTAAACAAGCAGAACCGTCTCTGGGACGTCATCGTAGACCCCGCTCGGAAGATCCGGGTCGGCAACAAGCTTTATTTCGGAGATACGGATGACCTAGTGGCTGAAGTCATCGATAATACCACGTCACGCGGCCGTACCATCCGGTTTCTCTTCGAGGGAAACGATCAGGAATTCAGGCAGATCCTAGCCATACTCGGAGAGACCCCACTTCCCAAGCTAATCAAACGCAAGCCCAATGAGGAAGATAAGATCCGCTACCAGACGGTCTATGCCAAATATGAAGGTGCCGTGGCCGCTCCCACCGCAGGTCTACACTTCAGCATCGAGCTCATCAAAAGACTTGAGATCAAAGGCATTCGCTTTGCGGAGCTGACCTTACACACCGGACTGGGCACCTTCCGACCCATCGAAGTGGAAGACCTTAGCAAACATAAGATGGATGCTGAGTATTACCGCATAGACGACCAGGCTTGCCGGATCGTCAATAAGAGCAAGATGGAAGGCAGCCGAATTTGTGCCATAGGTACCACGTCCATCCGAGCCCTGGAGACCTCCTTTACTGCAGAAAAACTCCTTAAGCCCTCCGAAGGCTGGACCAACATCTTCATCCACCCCCCCTATCGTTTCTCCATTGCAGACGCGCTAGTGACCAACTTTCATCTGCCCAAGACAAGTCTACTGATTATGACCTGCGCCTTTGCAGGATACGACCTAGCCATGGAAGCATATAAGAAAGCCATCAAGGATAAGTACCGCTTCTTCAGCTATGGCGACTCCATGCTGATTCTCTAAGGATGGCAAATCTTGCAACGTGAGATCCTAGACGGCGATGCCCCTTCGCCGATACGCCTGTTTCTGCAATATCTATCCCACCGACCCAGCCTTCGACCGAAAGACCGACTACCTCCGGATGGAGTATGGCATCGACCAGGTCCTGAAGACCTATGCAGATGGCTTAGTATTCCTAACCGGCTTGGTGGTACGCAGTGTAACTTAAACCTCAAAATATTACTCGGCATCGGCATTGGGATCCAGAAATACCTCAAAGTCATTGTCCCCGGGAGATAATGGAAACAGGCATTCCCAGCACATGCCTAGACGACCGCATCAGAAATACCCCTTGGAGGAAACCAAACAACTTAGGACAAGAAAATCGTCAGCAGAAAATAGAGCAGGCTGGGACAAAGCAGGCAGGCAGTGCCCGTGTAAAAAGTCGCGGTCAATGCCCCATATGGCACCAGTTTGGGATCCGTCGCCGCCAGTCCCGCCGCCACACCCGAGGTCGTACCGATCAACCCACCGTAGACCATGGCCGTATGCGGGTTGTCCAGCCCGATCCAGCGGGCTATCAGCGGCGTGAGCACCGTGACCACCACCGTCTTGATGACTCCGATCGCAATACTCAGCGCAATCATTTCAGCCGGAGCCCCCAAGGCTGCACCCGTCACCGGCCCAACAATGAACGTACAGGCCCCGGCGCCGATGGTGGCAATGCTGCGCAGATCTGTGTACCCCATCCACCAGGCCGTGGCGGCACCAAAGCCAAAGGCGGTCAGAATGCCCACAAAAATGGAGGCAATCCCCGCCGCTCCGGATTTACGGATCTGTGACATGCTGGCGCCCATAGCCGTAGAGACGATGGAGAAATCGCGCAGCATGGAACCACCCAAGAGCGACAAGCCAGCCAAGACGGGGAAGTCTGCCAACCCTTTTTTCTCCCCCAGACCAGCCAATAATAAGCCCATCGTAATGGCAATGGCCGCCCCCGGAATGCGGCTGCGGAATAAACTTCGGGCTAGGAAAGAGGAGCTCCACATCACCAACCCCACAAAAAGAAAGGCCGTGACAAGATCGTAGCGAGACAATAGGTCAGAGAACACATTCATACTTCAGGACTTTCGGGTTTGTTGGATCCACGCTTACCACCAAGCCGGGCCATCCATGGGATCAAGAGAAAGCAAGCCAGTGTCCCCCCCACGCCAACGGCCAAGGACAGCCAGCCACCGCTCAGGGTCGCCCCCACATACTGAGTGGAGGCCATGGCCACAACCACCGGGATATACATCGCATTCCAGAAATGGATGCCAGACTCTGACTCCCCTCCGATCCAACCTCTGCGCTTGGCAGCATCCCCGCATACGATCAGCAACAGCATGCCAAACCCAACCCCTCCGATATTACCCTTGAACTGAAAGACAAGACCCAGCAGCTCTCCTATAAGCTGCCCCAGCAAAAAACAAGCTGCCAAAAAAGCTACACCGTAGATCTTCATATGCGGTCAGTTACTCGTCTATGTACAGGCTCGTGAATGCTTAGCGTGCTACGGACGGTCAAAACAATGCCTTGACAGATCCCTTGACCACCTTTCCCATTGCATTCCGGGGCAGCTCCGCCACCAGCAAGTATTGACGGGGAAGCTTGTATCTCGGCAGTCGCTCCCGCAGCCAGCCATCCAGTTCTTCAACGCACAGACCAGCTTCCCCCACCAGTGCTACCACGATGCGCTCCCCCCACTCCTCGTCGGGCAACGACGTCACCGCACAGTCGCTGACCAAAGGATGCCCCCGCAGCGACTCTTCAATTTCAAGTGCGGATATTTTATAGCCACCAGACTTGATGATATCGGTCGAAAGGCGACCCAAGATGCGATAGTAGCCGTCTTCCAGCACCGCGACATCACCCGTGCGGAACCATCCATCCTTGGTAAAAGCGTCCTCTGTCACCTCCGGCCTTTGCCAGTAGGATCGAAAGACATTAGGCCCCTGCACTAGGATCTCTCCCGGCGCACCCGGAGGGAGGTCCTGCCCTTGCTCATCCACGATTCTGACACAGACGCCCGGGAGGGGCTGGCCGACCGTTCCAGCCCGCCGCTCTCCATCCAACGGGTTGCTTAAAGCCATCCCTATCTCAGTCATCCCGTAGCGCTCCAACAATCGCTGACCACTGATCGATTCCCATCGATCCATCACCGATACCGGTAGGGCGGCAGAGCCACAGACCATAAGCCGAAAGCGACGCATGCTCTCCGTCAGTCGCTGCTGCTCCGTAAGGGGCAAGGAGTCATAATGGTTGGCCAGCTTGAAATAGATCGTCGGCACGGCCATAAATAGATTCACCGAACCTCGCAGGAAGACATCGAAGACTGCCTGAGGCGAGAAGGAAGGCAGAAATTCCAAACGGGCACCGGCAAACAAAGCACACCCCACCACATTCACAATGCCATGCACATGGTGCAACGGTAATACACAGAGGATATGGTCTGAAGGCTTCCATCCCCAGGCTTCAATGAGTACCCGCATCTGTGCTTCCAGGTTGGCATGCGACAGTACGACGCCTTTGGGCCGGCTCGTAGTACCACTGGTATATAAGATCATAGCAGCCCGATCCGCATGGATGACAGGAAGCTCGATGCCCTCCTTTCCCTCGGGTTCCCCTTCACATATCAACCGAATGCCCATGCGGGAGGCCGTCTCCTGCAGCAGGACCGCCTGATCGCAAGAGACCACCAGGGCTTCTGCCCCCGTATCTTCCAACAACTGCTCGATGGCGGGCAGCGGGTGAGAAAGACTGATGGGTACGGCGATGCCCCCTGCCAGCCAGATGCCCCACAGGGTGCGAACATATCCAAAGCCAGGAGGTACCTGATAGGCCACGCATGCCTCCTGGAGATCTGCCCGACCCTCCAGCAAGCGCTCTGCCATCCGGACAGCGGAATGATATACCTCTGCATACTGGTATACCTGCATCCCTTCCAGCACGGCAGCCGCATCCGGATGTTGGCGCGCAGCTTTTACCACCCTCAGCATGGATGAAAACATCAGATCCATGATACGCATTTTAACGCATCCCGCAGAAGAGGCAGCCCAGAGCAACCAAATGAGCTGGCCAGGAAAACCCTAGCATGAACAACGGCTGCCGGATGGGATTAGATCCTTCGTTGAATAGTAGAGAAGGGATAGCCTGTTTAAACATAGGGCCAGGCCGTACAATACATGCGAGGTTAATACCTAGCGGATGACCAGCTCCAGGAGCTTGTCGGTGCCGAGATATCCTTCCAGCTCGTCTCCCACCACACATTCTCCAACGCCAGCGGGTGTTCCGGTAAAGATCAGGTCGCCAATATTTAGGGAAAAATATTGGGAGATATGAGAGATGATCCGGTTGAAGTTGAAGATCATGTGCTGGCTGTTGCCTTCCTGAACAACCGTTTTGTTCTTCGACAGGGAAAACAGGGTTTCGGGGACTTTCCCGGTCAGCTCTGGCTTCCATTCAACCCATTTGCCAACTGCAGCGGAATTATCCCAAGACTTTGCCTTCTCCCAGGGCAGGCCTTTCTTCTTCAACGTGTCTTGGATGTCGCGAGCTGTGAAGTCTATCCCCAGCGTGATGCCGTTATAATATCTGAAAGCGTGCTTTTCCTGAATGTATTTGCCGTTCTTGCTCACCCGGAGCACAAGTTCGGCCTCATAGTGAAGCTCATTGGTGAACTCAGGGTAGTAGAAGGGCGTATTGGGCTGGAGCAGAGCGCTTTTCGGCTTCATGAAAATGACAGGTTCCTCTGGTACCTCGTTCCCGAGTTCCTTCGCATGAGCCACATAATTCCTGCCAACGCAGAAAATCTTCATGTTGTGTCCGTTTTATCAGTAAGCGTACAGATCAAGATGCTAAAAATCCTCTTCCAGGAGAAACGAAAAAAGAGCATTTATAGCATTGTGGGCTAAATTAGTCGGTATCGAATAAAAATTCAAGCGTTGAACGTCAAATTGTTGTAACGCGTCATTGTCTGGTCGGCGCCATGGAAAATGAAGCTGTCTATGATCTCTGGGCATTGGTTGAGCTTTTTGCCGATGATGGGCGACTCGTCGGCTGTCCATTTCCCGAGGACGAAGTCGACCTGACCACCTTTTGGGTATTGGTTGCCGATGCCCAATCGAAGGCGTGCATAGCATTGGGTGCCAAGGTATTCTTGTATGCTTTTCAGGCCATTATGCCCTCCGTCGCTTCCACGCACGTTCAGCCGCAGCTTTGATAGCGGCAGGGCGATCTCGTCTACAACGACCAGTATATGCTCCAGGGAGACCGCCTCTTTATCCAGCCAATACTTCACCGCCTTGCCACTTAAGTTCATTAAGGTGGTCGGCTTGATGCAGACGATGGTGCGTCCCTTCCATCGGATATGGGCTTTCTCTGCGTGTCTTTCCAGGGTGAAGTCGCCTTTGTGAGAAGCTACGAACCCGTCAAGGGCATCGAAGCCAATGTTATGGCGGGTTCCTGCATACGCAGCTCCAGGATTGCCCAGTCCTACAATCAGGTATGTGGACATAGCATCGAAGTTCACAAGATGGGATGGCAGATGGGCTCTGTCTCATCCAACCCCAGGCGAGTAGCCGAAGGCCTTACGGTTTTACTATTTGGCGGGAGTCTTGCTGGCAGCAGCCTCTTCTTGCTTCAATTGACGGGTCATCGTCACGGAGGCCATGGGGATGCGGGGCGAGTTGAGGATCTCATAATGCTCCACTTTCACGTCTTCCACCCGGATGTTCCCGTTCAGATCGAGGTTGGTGATGTCCACCTCGATGTTTTCCCGAAGGTATTTGGGAAGAGTCTTCACCTTCAGCGATTTCATCTTGGTCACCAGCTTACCGCCGTCCTTTACACCCACGGAGGTACCTACATATTTCACCGGGATGTCAGCTGTGACCTTTTTGTCTTCCACCAGCTCCAGGAGGTCGACATGGTCGAGTCGGTCGGAGACCTTATCGAACTGCAGATCTTTGAGGATACAGGTATAGGATTGTCCTTCGATCACAACCTCGGCAAGCTGGAAGTCCGGCGTGTAGATCAGCGGCTTGAAGGCCGCGGCTGAGGCGTAAAAGTTAATTTCTTTGGCACCCCCGTAGATAACACCGGGCACTAAATCCTGAGAGCGCAATTGGCGGGTGGCTGACTTGCCCGTTGCGGTCCTCAGTTGTCCTTCGATGGTAACACTTTTCATTGTATATAATTAACGGATTTACGATGTTTAATGCGCATCACTTGTTCTTCATCTGAGAGTGTAAGAAGAGGCTGGCGATGCTTTTGTTTTCATAGGAGTTGCGGATGGCCGTGGCAAACAACCCGGCTACACCCAGCTGGTGCAGCTTGGCAGAATGTCCTCGGAGCGGTATCGTGTCGCACACGACGAGTTCCTTCAGGACGCTTGCCTCTATGTTGGCATAGGCATTGCCGCTGAGGACAGGGTGTGTGATCGCCGCCCGGACGCTGGCAGCACCTTTATCTTTAAGGAGCCGGGCCGCCTTTGTCAAAGTCCCCGCCGTATCGCATATGTCATCGATGATCACTACATCCCTGTCCGTCACATCTCCAATCACGACCATGCTAGCGATCTCGTTGGCACGCTTCCGGTGCTTGTCGCAGATGACCATTTCCACGTTGAAGTAGCTGGCCATTTCTCGAATGCGATTCGCACTTCCCACGTCTGGGGCCGCGAAAGTAAGGTTTTTTAAGCCAAGATTCTGAATATATGGGATGAAAATGGCTGAACTGTCGAGATGATCGACGGGAATGTCGAAATATCCCTGGATCTGGGGGGCATGGAGGTCCATGGTGATGACACGGTCCGCCCCGGCCGCGGTAAGCAGGTTGGCCACCAGTTTCGACCCGATGGCCACCCGGGGCTTGTCCTTTCGGTCTTGACGCGCATACCCATAATAGGGGATGACAGCGATGATCTTATTCGCAGAAGCCCTCCGGGCTGCATCGATCATCAACAGCAGTTCCATGAGGTTATCACTGGGGGAAAACGTGCTTTGCACAAGGAAAACATAATCGCCGCGGATACTTTCGAGGTACGTGGGAGAGATCTCCCCATCGCTGAAATGTTGGATGGAGATCTTTCCCAGGGTTGTGCCCAACTCCGTTGCAATCCGCTCTGCGAGGTAGCGGGAATTTGTGCCGGAAAAAATTTTAATCGATGGTCCAATACGTTCCATGTGTTTGTGGAATGAACGGTGAAGGTATCAAATGGGTGGTAACGGAAATACTCAAATAACCCACATTTCAAAACACATCCACCTCCCAGAGAAAGCTGGGTGCCAAGGCATGACGGATGAAGGGAGTCATAGGATGCAACGGGCCTGGGAGGCTTCAGATGATCCGAGGGTGCGCTTTCGTATCCTCGGGCCTTCCGCCCTCTCCGATGCAGAACTGCTGTGCATCGTTTTGCAGCCAGGAAATCCAGACCCCCAGTCTCTGGGGTTATGTAGATCGCTATTGTCGCATAGCAAGGAGAGTCTGGCGGAACTGGGAAGGCGCTCGGTAACCGACCTCAGCAAGATAAGTGGCATGGGCTGGGCCAGGGCACTGGCTGTTGCAGCGGCCCTGGAACTGGGTCGTAGAAGGATGGCTGCTGCCTGCCTGCCGCGCCAGCAGGTCAATGGCAGCGGGGATATCGGTCAATACCTGCAGGCAAGGTTCCGAGACTTAAGCCAAGAAGTCTTTGCAGTTGTGTATCTGAACCAAGGGAATCGGATCCTGCATGTAGAGGTGATTAGCTCGGGCGGCATCACCGCAACCATTGTAGACATCCGTCTGATCATGAAGAAGGCGCTGGAAGAAGAAGCCACGGGTATCATCCTCTGCCATAATCACCCCTCTGACAGGCTAGAACCCAGCCAAACCGACAAAGAGCTCACCCAAAAAGTGCGGGAGGCTGCCCGTTTCTTTGACATCAGGCTGCTAGACCATATCATTGTTGGAAATGAAGGATTCTACAGCTTTGCTGACAACGCCATGCTATGATGGAAGGACAATTATCCTACCTTTGGCAGCCAACATGAAACCCATGGCAGATCAGGATCCCAATCAGCTGAACATAGAAATATCTGAAGACATTGCGGAAGGACAGTATGCCAACCTGGCTATCATCACACATAGCCATTCAGAATTCGTGCTCGACTTCGTCAATGTTATGCCCGGCACGCCCAAAAGCCGTGTGAAGGCACGCCTCATCCTGACACCTCAGCATACAAAACGCCTCATGAATGCGTTGGCCGACAATATTGAAAAATATGAGCAGGTGAACGGTGCCATCAAAGATATCGGCGAAGTTCAACTCCCCTTGCACTTCGGTGGCCCCACCGCACAGGCCTAATCCCGTCTGGCAACTGCGCCGCCCTCTGACCCGAGTACTAAAAGCATCTGAACGCGGATATCCATCCCTTGTGTCTTTCCCCGCAGCGTTATACCCCATTTGGCCGCACAGGAAATCTGTCGCCCACCTCTCCATTCGGCAATACCATAGCAACGAAAGCCTCTGCCATGGTAGACAGACTGCACATTGCGATACGGCACGTCATTTTCAAAGCCATAGATGCGTGAGGAATAGCCACCTGTCTCGTAATATGCCAGGCGCGCCATCCAGCGCCAACGACATGAGATGGGTCGGTACTGGAGGTCCAGATGGCTTGCGAATCCATGTTCCGGCATCTGCCCCGCCCGCACTGTGGTGCCTTCGACTCGCACCCGAACCAGCCAGGCAGGTCCGGGCCGATGGCTGTACTGGAAGCGCATGGCAGACCGGGTAAAGGCTAGCACTTCCCTCATCGGGCCCGACACCCCGACAGCGTGCTGACCTTTGGATTCGCGCATCCATCGCAGGAAAATGTCTGTCCGTTTGTCAGGCAACCAGGATACTTGGAGGAGTGCAGACTGGCCCCTGGAAGGCCTGTCAACCTGATATCTAAGCCATGGAAAACGGAAAGCATCCAGCCAAGCATCTACCTTACAGCCCAAGGGCAGCCGGAGGCTGATACCCAGGTAACTGCCTACTTCATTCGTCGGCTCTGCGCCTTCAGTGAATGCATTCCCATAAAGGGTATGGTAGCGGGGGGATATCCTACGGTGCAGCCATGCCAAGTCCAGCCGGGGATGCAGGCTGGCCATTGCTCCCTGTATATACGCCACACCCCCGCAACCGTTTACAGCAACCTCGCCGAAGAGATACATGTTGTGGAGAGAATAGCCAACCTCTGCAGACATATTTGAAAAATGCAGACCAGACATAGCAAAGAGGTTGTACATCGAAGGCTCCTTTCTCCATGGTAGGCTATACCGTCCACCCCATCCATTGAATGCGATGCGCCCCCGTCTATGATGATAGGTCAGTCTGCCCCCTATGCCTGACAGTCCAAGGGCTTGCCGCTGCTGCAGTTCCCGGGGAGTTCGATGAAGTCCTGTCGTCAGCAGAGAACTGACATAGGCAGGCTGTCCGCTCCCGGTATCGGTCACCCGATGTGCATCGAGGCCACGTGTGGAGGCAAACATAGCAAGCTGCCAGCGTCCCCTGCCCACTTCCAGGGCAAACCCCCGCTGAAAGCGAAGTTCATCCGTGCCGGTATGGGGCCTGAAAACCTCTCCTTGCCGCATGATCAGCATGGCGTCGGAGGTTTTTCGGTATGCCATCCCCTGCCACATGACCAACCCTTGGCCCAAATTCACCTGGAAGTCGCCCAGCACCAGTGTCCGAATGACCCCAGACCCCTTCCATGCCACATGAGCCGCCAGCATGTCGAAGCCTGCTGCGGGCTTTTGGGCTAGTAGCGGCTCACCGGGATCTTTTTCCAGCGTGATCCCCCAACGGATTTTCCGGTCATACACAAAACCATAGCGCAAGAGTAGGCGCACCGGACTGCCCAGAAATGGTTGCCCGCGCTGAACGGCTTCTTTTTGCTCCTGCAGATGGGACGACTGCAGGCTGGATTGGCATAGAATGGTATGCACTCCTGCCTGCCATTGGTTGTGCAGCAGTGTGGGCAGAGAGGGATGCGCTGCGACATAGACCCAGGGAAGAACCCTCCGGACGGTTGCCTCGTCCCAGCCCGGGACTGCCTGCAACTCCAATCCATCTACCATTGGACCGACAAGCCTTCGATAGCTTTCGAATGCCTGTACCTGTAAAGGAGTCAGACCCAACAGGTCTCCCATCTCGACAGGATCGATGCGATTGAGGTCGAGACGACGGCGTAGACGCATCAACCGTTCCCAATCCTGCCCGCCATCCGCCAGGCCCTCTTCTTCAGAGAGGGAGGCAACGCGCTCCTGCAGATGCTCTTCCAGGTGAACCGTCTCCTGACCCTGCAAGCAGGCAGTGATAACAACTACAAAAAAGAAGCCGATGGACAAGCGCCGTATCATAAAGCAGCTGTTTCCTCCGGCCGCCAATCCAGAGCGAGATCGCCACACCATCCCAGCAGCCCGACCTGCCGGCCACCGACGTCGATCCCGAACCGCCGAAAGCGATAGGCTATGGTGAGCGAAAAACTACCATTGTCGGTCCGAACGCCAACACGAAGCGTCACAGAAGGAGCCGGTCGATAGTACAAGACGGGCGTCAGCACAGGAACACGCCCACCTTCACGCAACAGCTCGGCTGCCAACGCCAGCTGTGGAGAGAACGTATACCCTAGCCCTGCAGCCATGGCAACAGGCAGTGGGAAGACGGGATGAGCGGAAACCAACGGAGGGAATAACGCTACCCGTATAGACATCCGGAGTCCGCCATACACGCGGCAGACAGCTCCCCATTGCACCTGCAGGCGCTGCCAAGAAGGGTGTAGGGGTGTACGCTGTCGGGCATAGCCAAGGCCAAGGCCCGTATGCAAGGAAGTGGTCAAAGGCAAGCTATAGGATAGCAAGGCGGAATGCTCGCGCAAGTCGGGTTGACCAGCATGCCAGGCCTGCAGAACGCCAGTACCAGTACCCACTTGCCAGGCCAAGACCCCCTGTACAATCGAAGGGGCCCCCTCCACCGCCAGCCGCACACACCGAAGGCCTGCCATCACCCCCTTCTCTGCTCCCCTCGCCCCGAGCTGCGCCGCCACACCAAAAGCATCTGCAGGCATATCAGCTACCGCAGCCGTCGAAGGGTGCCCAAACAGTGTAAGGGAGGATAGCCCCTGCCCTATGACAGGCAGCCCGGCAGCAGCACCAATGAGAAACATCACAACCATCTGACGCATCCTTGCAAAACTCAAACCTTACCGAGGAGCTTCCCTGCTTGTATCCACGCATTTGGCATGCATTTTCCACGTCGATACCTTTGCACTATGCAATTGTTGGACGGGAAACTCGTATCCAAGTCGGTGAAGGATAGCCTAGCTGCCAGCGTGGAAAATCACCTCCGCGGAGGTGGAAAGACACCGCATCTGGCGGCCATCCTGGTCGGAGATAATGGGGCCAGCCAGACCTACGTGGCATCCAAGGTGAAAGCCTGTGAGGAAGTCGGCTTTCGTTCCACGCTGCTGCAGCTGCCAGGAGACCTCCCTGAAGCTGTACTCCTCCATCGGATAGAAGCATTCAATCAGGATCCGGAGGTAGATGGCATCCTGGTGCAATTACCCCTTCCTGCACATATCTCAGAGCATAAAGTCATAGAAACCATCCGGGTGGAAAAAGATGTGGATGGCTTTCATCCCGAGTCGATGGGCCGCATGGCCCTGGGACTGCCATCCTTTCTGCCAGCTACACCCTATGGCATCCTGCTACTGATGGAGCACTACCAGATACAGACAAAAGGACGACATGCCGTGGTGATTGGACGCAGTCACATCGTCGGTCGCCCGATGAGCATCCTGCTCAGCCGCAATGATTACCCTGGCAACTGCAGCGTGACCCTTTGCCATTCGCACACACTACACCTGCCTGCCATCTGCCTGCAGGCAGACATTATCATTGCCGCCCTGGGGCAACCCGGCTTCCTTCGCTCCGACATGGTGAAAGAAGGGGCCGTCGTGGTCGACGTAGGCATCACCAGAGTACCGGATGCCAACAGAAAGGCAGGCTTCGCCATCCGGGGCGACGTCGACTTCGAGTCTGTCGCGCCTCGTTGCAGCTACATCACCCCCGTACCCGGCGGCGTCGGACCTATGACGATTGCCGCCCTACTCAAAAACACCTGGTATTCCTGCACCCACAAAAAGACTTAATACACAGGCCGCCCCAAGCTGCCGGCACCCCTAAACCATGAGCACCTCTCTGGATATGCTGCAAACACAGAGCCCTGTAGCACTCCAACGCCGCCTTCCGGTGATGGAGCATTTCTACACCCTACAAGGGGAAGGCGCACACACTGGCAGGGCTGCCTATTTCATCCGACTTGCAGGATGCGACGTAGGCTGCGTATGGTGTGATGTGAAAGAAAGCTGGGATGCAGAACGACATCCAGGCCGCACCGTCGAAGAACTCATGGCCATCGTACAGGCAAGCCCCGCCACCACGGCTGTCATCACCGGAGGCGAGCCCCTCATGCATGACTTGCTAAGCCTGACAGAAACCTTACAACTCGCAGGCATCCGCACCCACCTGGAGACTTCGGGTTCCCATCCTTTGACTGGAGCGTGGGACTGGGTATGCCTATCTCCCAAGAAATTCAAAGCCCCGCTGCCAGCTGTCTTTCCGGTTGCCAATGAACTGAAAGTTGTCGTCTACCACCGCTCAGATCTGGCATGGGCGGAGCAGCAGGCATTGGCCGTGCAGGGCGACTGCCAACTGTTCCTACAACCGGAATGGAGCCGAAAAGACCTACTCCTGCCCGTCATGCTGGAGTATATCCAATCCCATCCCCGCTGGCGCCTGTCCCTTCAGATGCACAAATACATCCATATACCTTGAGGAACCATTGCCTCGTGGACAGTCTGGCAACCCCCACCTCATGAAGCGTCGTATCCCCCTCATTGCCTGTACCGCCCTGCTGCTGGCCCCGACTCTCCATGGCCAAGGATATCAACCGTCCCAGATAGGCCGCAAGGCCAGGGGACTGTACGAGCAAGCGTTGGGCCTGGCGGCCGAAGGAGACTTCAGGGGTTCACTGTCCACCACAGAGAAGGCCATCGCCCTGGAATCCGGCTTTGTAGAAGCCTGGCTGACCAAGGCAGGACTGATGGGAGAGCTGCGCAACTTTACAGCTGCCGTCCAATCCTATGAACGGGCATTTGCCCTCGACAGCCTTTTTTGCCGGGAGTACCGGCTGCCCTATGCCATCAACCTGGGTGGTGCAGGTCGGTTTGCCGAGGCGCTGCGGGCACTGGACGGCTTTCTGGCATTCCCCGACATAGAAGAAGGCGCCCGCAAGGCTGCGCAATACCGACGCCGCTGCTTTCAACTGGGAGACAGTCTCGCCCAACACATGGCCAGCTCCGGCTATGTCTTTGACGCCAAGAACCTAGGCGACAGCGTAAACACGACCTTCCCTGAATACTACCCCTCCCTCACCGTCGATGGCAGGACGCTCATCTTCACCCGCAGGCTGCGCGGAGTCGACGAAGACTTTCTCGTCGCCCACCAGGCAGATAGCCTTTGGTCGCAAGCCCAAAGCCTGAGTGGCAACATCAATACAAATTTGAACGAAGGCGCACAAAATATATCGCAAGACGGCGAATGGCTAGTATTCACTGGCTGCAACTTTCCGGAAGGGATGGGTAGCTGCGATCTATACATGTCGTACCGTACCCGGCAAGGCTCCTGGAGCCGCCCTCAGAACCTGGGTGAACTCGTCAACACAGAGGCCTGGGAGTCGGCGCCCTCTCTGTCGCCCGACAAACGCTTCCTCTTCTTTGCCAGCAACAGGGCCGGAGGAATGGGGGGGAACGACATATGGGTAAGCCAACGCACTGCTAACGGCACCTGGGGTGAGCCTACAAATCTCGGTGCCCCCGTCAATACGCCCGGCAATGAATCCTGCCCCTTTCTGCATGCAGACGGCCGTACCCTATATTTCACCTCCGACACCCATCCTGGGTATGGGGGTGATGACCTCTTCGTAACCCACCGAGGATGGAATGGAACCTGGGATACCGTCCACAACCTCGGATACCCGATCAATACCATCGGCAATGAAGGAAGCCTCATCGTGGCAGCCGATGGGCGGACAGGCTATTTTGCTAGCGAACGTACCGACTCCCGGGGCAGCCTGGACCTCTACTCCTTCCAGATGCGTCCAGGCATCGCCCCTAAGGCCACCACATGGGTGCAGGGCAGAGTCTATGATGCAAAGACTCGCCAAGGTCTGCCCTCCTCCGTGGAGCTGACAGACCTCGCCGAAGGCGGCCTTCTGCATCAGGTACAGACTGACGAAGAAGGGAACTACCTCATCACGCTGCCCTCAAATGCCGCCTACGGCTTCCATGTCCGCCGCAAGGGCTACCTCTTCCATTCAGGTTCCTTCCCCCTCCTCACCTCCCCTGCTACACCCTTCTTGCTCGACATCCCCCTTCGACCCATCGAAAAAGACGCGGTCATCGAACTGAAAAACATCTACTTCCCCACCGGCTCTTCACTCCTGGCATCCAGCTCTACGACAGAGCTCGACCTGCTGGTGCAACTGCTCACGGAAAACCCCACCCTGCAGGTGCGCATCGAAGGGCATACAGACGATGTCGGCACAACCGCAGATAACCTGGCCTTGTCGCAACGCAGGGCACTGGCCGTAGTCGACTACCTGGCCAGCCGCCAGGTGCGCCGTGAACGACTCTCCGCACAAGGCTATGGAGCATCTCGGCCCGTCGCACTCAACCAGACTGTAGAAGGTCGAGCCCGAAACCGCCGCACAGAACTGCGCATACTTGGGTTCTAAGGAATTCTGCTCCTTCCCACAGGGAAAAATAACCCGCCCCATCGTGGGATGGCCCTCCCGGCATCCTCCCCTACAACATACTTTGCAGGGTGCCAACAGAAGAACTGCTCCACTTGATCGCCCTCACGTGCGTCCCTCAGATCGGGGATGTACATGCCCGCGCATTGCTGCGACACCTTGGATCCGCACAGGCAATCTTTCGTGCCCGACGGTCCGAGCTGGAGCGGATACCGGGCATCGGTTCGGTCAGGGCCAGCGCTATCCGTGGTTATCGGGACTTACGCCGGGCTGAAAAAGAGCTGCAATTCCTACAACAAAGCGGCGTAGAGGCCGTCGCAGAAGGACATCCCTCCTACCCCAGGCGATTACTCCACTGCCCGGACGCGCCGGTGCTCCTGTATTTCAAAGGCCAAGCCTCACTCAACGAAGCCCGAACCATCAGCATCGTAGGCACCAGGGCACCGACCGCCTATGGCAAAGATTGGCTGACGGGATTCATCGACGCACTGGCCGACTTTCAGCCATTGATCGTCAGCGGGCTGGCTTATGGAATCGACACCTTGGCGCATCGCCAGGCACTCACATGTGGCCTAGCGACCCTCGGCGTGATGGCCCATGGACAAGACAGGGTCTATCCGTCAGTGAACCAGCCACTGGCACGGGAGATGACCCGACAGGGTGGACTGCTTACCGAATACCGAAGCCATACACCGCCCGACGCACAGAACTTTCCCAGACGCAACCGCATTGTAGCCGCCATCTCAGATGCTGTTGTCGTCGTGGAGACAGGCGAAAAAGGAGGCAGCATGATCACGGCAGACCTGGCCAATGGATATCATCGTGAAGTATTGGCACTGCCAGGAAGGGTCTGTGATCCAAAAAGTCAGGGATGCAACCGCCTGATCCGGGAGCATCGCGCCCACCTCGTAAGAGAGGCTGGCGACCTAGTGCAACTGCTGAACTGGGACGTACCCCCCCCCAAAAGGCATCTATACAGACACAACTCTTCCCAGAGTTAAAGCCAGAAGAACGCCTTCTGCTGCGTGCAGTGACGGAACAAGAAGGAATACACATCGATGAACTCTGCCAGCGAATAGAGATGACTCCCCAGGCAGCTGCCAAGACCCTGCTGGCGCTGGAATTATCAGGCCTGTTGGAAGCCCTTCCGGGAAAACGCTACAGGACCTTCCCATTAGGCAGGCATTGACAAGTTTGTCCACACCAGCCTCCTATGGTAAGCTATAACTGAACCAATGCGTAACTTTACCGATGGCACCTAAAAAACAATCCCTCCCGGCCGAGATAGCCGAGCGCTTTTTCGGGGAAGGCCTCACGTTTGATGATGTCCTCCTCTGCCCCGCCTATTCCGAAGTACTCCCTCGAGAGATCGACCTTACCTCCCGCATCACCAGAGAGATCTCCCTGAAAGTACCATTCCTCTCGGCCGCCATGGATACAGTCACAGAGTCGCAGATGGCCATGGCCCTGGCCCGCGAAGGAGGTATCGGCATCCTCCATAAAAACATGAGAATCGAAGCGCAAGCCGAACAGGTACGGCAGGTGAAGCGAAGCGAGAGTTGGCTGATTATAGATCCCGTGACGTTGCAGGAAAACGCCACCATCGGAGACGCCCAACGTCTGATGCGCGAAAACCGCATCGGAGGGATCCCGATCGTCAATAACCAGGGCAAGTTGGTCGGTATCCTCACCAATCGGGACCTTCGGTTTGAGACCGACACGCACCGGAAAGTCTCCGACGTCATGACCTCTGAAGGACTCATAACGGCACCCGAAGGAACCGACCTGAAAAAAGCAGAGAAGATCCTGCAGAAACACCGCATCGAGAAACTACCCGTGGTAGGCCGCAATGGTAAACTCATCGGGTTGATCACCTATCGGGACATCCTCCAACAGCAAAGTTTCCCGCATGCCGTCAAAGACCATCTCGGCAGGCTCCGCGTAGGCGCCGCCCTGGGCATCACCTCCGACCTCATGGAGCGAGCCGCTGCGCTGCAGCAGAATGGGGTGGACATCGTCTGCCTAGACAGCGCTCATGGCCATTCCAAAGGAGTCATAGACGCCCTCAAAGCCCTGAAGAAGCGCTTTCCACACCTACCGATCATCGCTGGCAACATCGCCACCGCCGAAGGTGCCATCGCCCTGGCAGACGCCGGCGCCGATGCTGTGAAAGTAGGCATCGGACCTGGATCCATCTGTACCACAAGGATCGTGGCAGGAGCAGGCGTGCCACAGATTACCGCCATCCTAGGAGCCGCCGGCGCCCTCCGGAAAAGGCAAATCCCCCTCATAGCCGACGGTGGCATCCGATATACGGGAGATGTGGTGAAAGCTATTGCCGCAGGAGCATCCGCTGTCATGATGGGCAGCATCTTCGCCGGCGTAGAGGAAAGCCCCGGAGAAACCATTATCTACGAAGGCCGCAAATTCAAACAATACCGCGGCATGGGATCAATTGGCGCAATGCAGCAGGGCAGCAGCGACCGCTACTTCCAGGACGCCAAGGCGGGTACCAAGAAGTTGGTGCCGGAAGGAATTGAAGGACGGGTACCCTACAAGGGATACCTCAGCGAAGTCGTGGCGCAGTTCTCCGGAGGACTTCGCTCAGGCATGGGCTATTGTGGGGCTCCCGACATCGCAGCCCTGCAAAAAGCTCGCTTTATCATGATCACCAATGCCGGCATGAAGGAAAGCCATGCACACGACGTGGTCATCACCAAGGAAGCCCCCAACTACAGCCGTTAAAAAAATAATTTAGCGAGCCCAGAGCCTGATATCGTCCCAGTAAATATTCAGTGAGAGCCCCTGCTGGCGGAGATAGTCCATCAAGGGCTTTGAAGTGTATAGCTTCATTGGATTGACATGCGTCAGGCCATCCGGCGCCAGATCGGTGCTGGCATGCGTGAAATGAGTCACATCAAAAACAATCTGACGCGCCCCACCATCGGGCTGAATAGACATCCAAAACCGACCGTTCTCTCGGTTGCCTTCCTTGAACCAAAACTCCATCGTGAACCATTTGCCGACAGGCACCTTGACAGTCGGGGCCTGTCGCGTCCAGAGGGTTGTGTACTTCTGGCTGCCATCGGCAAAAAGCTCGCAGTCCTGCCCATCCAAAATAAAACACAGGTCACTCTCCGTCGGCACCAGTTTACCGATCCCCAAAGTCAACCGATAGCGGTTGGGCACAGTTTGGCTCCAGGTGATGTTGTTCCAGATCTCCACTATGGTCAGCCAGCTGATGGAGGCAGGGTATTTGCGCAAGGCTTCAAACTCAGCCACAGGGAGGAATATGCGCACCGACTGGAAATATTCTTTGTAGCCCTTGCGGACATTGTAGAACTCATACTGCACCCGACCCCGGTAGGAGCCCCCATCCAACCAGGTGTTGTGCAGACGGAAGTGCAAGACGCGATTGGCAGGTTGAAGGGGATCTGGCGTCAGTCTGGCAGCCCGCAGACCGCTGTCGCCACCATTGTAGTTGAAGTAGGGCCGGGAAGAAAGCACCGTCGTCTCCAGCATATCCCAGTCGCTCAGCGTCGATAAACTATTGTCCTTGCCAATGATCCGGTCGTTGACAGACCCATACGGCACTATGGAACAGCCTGCCTCGAAATTCGACTGGAAGACCATTGGGCCCTTAAGGGTCGTGGGATCTGGCGCCTGCGGAGGAGTCGGCTCCGGCATAGCATCTCTCTCCGGCTTCCGACAGGCAAAGGCGGTGAGGATGAGGAAGATGCACCATGGAAGACAGGCTTGCGGAAGTAGGAACATGGAAACGGCTTCAAGAAGTGAAATTAATGACTCTGCCGGCATATCCGAAGGCCAGCAAAATACATACCCCTAATTTGCTACATTTAAGTATGCGTCTGCTGATCGCACTCTTCCTCCTGGGCATAGGACAACCCGGCAGGGCACAACCGCAACCCGACCACTCAGGGCTCCGCATCAGCCTGCTGACCTGCAGCCCAGGTGCCGAGCTCTACTCCACCTTCGGTCACAGCGCCCTGCGCATCATCGACAGCAGTGCAGGTACCGACATCGTATATAATTTCGGAGTGTTTAACTTCAGTGACCCCGACTTCTACCTTCATTTCGTCCGGGGCAAACTGCTCTATTTCCTCGACCAGGAATCCTTCACCTACTTCCAATATGCCTATGTGGTCGAAGGAAGGGGCATCACCGAGCAGGTGCTACGACTGCACCCCGGCCGAGATAAAAAGATGCAGTCCTTCCTGGCAGAAAACCTCCGGCCAGAGAATCGTTTTTACAAGTACGACTTTCTCTATGATAACTGTACGACACGGCTGCGCGACCTGATCCTGGGCCAGGAAGCGACCTCCATCCATACCAGCCCAATCCTTGAAGACAGCAGCCAGACATTCCGCAACCAATTGCATGTCTATCTTGACAAAAACCAACAACACTGGTCAGCCCTCGGCATCGACATCCTCCTAGGCTCGCGCATCGACCAGCCGATGACCAACGCGCAAGCCATGTTTCTCCCGGACTTCCTGGAAAAGGCCATCGACAGCTCAAAAGATGCCAGCGGCACGATTGTTTCAGAAAAGAAAGTCATCCTCGACCGCCAGATTTCGGCAGCGACGGCGCCGACACGCAGCTCACCTACTCTATGGGCCTTCTCCGCCATACTGGCCTGCATGGTACTGCTGTCGATGAGCAGGCAGCAATGGGCGCAACGATGCCTGTCAGTTGCCGACTTCTTCCTTTTTTTCACCACCGGCCTGTTAGGCTTGCTCTTAGTATTCATGTGGACGGGTACAGACCATGCATCCTGTAGAGACAACCTCAACCTCGCCTGGGCTTTACCCTCCCATCTCATCGCTGCTTTTCGACGCTCCTCTCACACAAAGCTTGTCAGGGGCTATTTTCAATCGGTCTTCCTCCTCTCCATACTCATCGCAGTCGGCTGGAATTTTTTGCCACAACAACTGAACTCGGCCCTCTTTCCGCTGGTCTTATGGCAAGGATGGAGGGCCTACCGGCTCATGCAGCCTATCCCCTGACCATAGATGGGCCAAGCAGCTGCATCCCACAAACCCCTCACCTACCGCCGTCTCGGCGAAGGACCTTGGCTCGTAGGCCTGCACGGCTTTGGAGAAGATGGACGCATCTGGGACAACATCCTGCACGAGCTCTCCGAAACAGCCGAGGTGATCGTGCCAACCCTGCCAGGCTGCGATGGACAGGAATGGACCTATCTTCACGACGAATATCTATCCCTGGAATACATGGCTGACCAGCTGTTGGAGACCCTGACAGACGCGAAGATCCATGCCTGCACCCTCCTCGGACATAGCATGGGAGGGTATCTGTCCCTCGCCTTTGCAGAAAGACATCCGGAACGGATCCATGGCCTGGTACTGCTGCATTCTACCGCCATGCCCGACAGTGAGAGCAAACGCACCCAGAGAGTCCGCAGCATCCGATTTATGGAGACATACGGGGCCGCCGCCTTTCTCCGAGAGACCATCCCGGCCCTCTATGCCCCTGCCTTTGCAGCAGCCCACCCATCCATCATCCAGAAACACCTCCAACACGCGCTAGAATGGGCGAGCCCAGCGGTGCTGATCGCTCACTACCGGGCCATGATGGACCGCCCCGACAGACAGCAGTACTTGCAAGATTCCCGTTGGGCGGCAGGCTTCCTCGCCGGTGCACTCGACAAGGCCGTACCGTTAGAAGAAATCCTGCCCCAAATAGCAGGGTTGCCCACTGCACAGAAGGCCATCTGGGCAGATATAGCCCACATGGGCATGAAAGAATGCCCGAAGCAGCTGGTTGCATTTCTGACTTCCTTCCTCTCCGATAGATAAATATGCGTTGAAGAAATACCCCACTATATTCATATTTTTTTTTACGCCTGCTCGGGGTTGCTGCAGAGGCGAGATATATATCCGGCGGAGAAATGAGCTATGAATATTTAGGCGCGGGTTCCACGGCAGGTACAGAGCAGCGACTACCTGGGGAATACCATCTACCGAAAAGGCACATCCACCCTCATCCAGTAATCACACATATGAACAGGACAATCCTCATCACCGGCGCCACTTCTGGATTCGGTCATGCCATCGCCAACACGTTTGCCTCCTCGGGCGATCGCCTCATCCTAACAGGACGACGTGAAGATAGGCTGCAAGCACTGGCTAAAGATATCAACAATGCAAAAGAGGGTACGGCATGGCCATTGCCCTTCGACGTACGAGACCGGCGGACGGTGTTTGACGCGATCGCATCGCTGCCCGCAGCATGGAGAGCAGTCGACGTACTCGTCAATAATGCCGGGCTGGCGCTGGGGCGCGACTATTTCGAAGAAGCCAGCCTGGATGACTGGGATACCATGCTCGATACGAATGTCAAAGGTGTGATGTATGTGACGCGGGCTGTGTGGCCACTGCTCCGCAAACCCGGCGGGCATATTCTAAACATCGGATCCATCGCCGGCAAAGAAGTATATGAAAAAGGCAATGGATATTGTGCCTCCAAGCACGCGCTGGATGCACTCAGCAAGTCGATGCGGGCAGACTTCCTCAGACACGGGGTCCGCGTGACTGCGGTGCACCCGGGGGCTGCTGAGACTGAATTTTCACTCGTCCGATTCAAAGGAGACGCCACTCAGGCATCGGCCGTATATGCCGGATATGAGCCCCTCGTCGCGAAGGATGTCGCAGACATTGTGCATTACTGCGCCGGCACGCCGGCACATGTATGCATCAACGAAATCGTCATGACATGCACGGCACAAGCCAACTCTTTTTACCTGAAGAAATGAATATCAAAGGGCTACTGCTGTGCCAGGCTCACCCGTACCTGTACGCCCCCCCGTGTGTTTACAAGGGGCGCTGAACTGGAAATATATGGATTGACCCGCTTCTGGTCGAAGTAGAGCTGGAGGTTGATGCGGTTGCTTAAGACATAGTCGATCGTTGGCCGGATAGTCAGGATCCGCTGGCCTCCGGTTGCAAAGGCGTTGGACTGGTCCAGGCGACTGTTGGAGTTCATGTCGTCTCGAATGCTCACGTCTAAGGTGAATGTGATGTCATTCTCCAGCTCTTTGGCAGGCCCTTTTTTGCCGATGCGGATGGTGAACGGCAGGGGGAATCCGCGTTTGCGCCATCGGATGCCGAGGGTGGCTTCTGTAGACAACACTTCGCTGAGTTGAAAGTCGACTAGGCTCAGGCTCAGGTTCCGGCTCTTCTTATACTCCAATCTTCCTGAGAACTGCCCGGGCGTGGAGAAGTCGATCCCGATCAAAGGAGCAAACTGCTCCTGGATGGTCACATTGGGCACTAGGAAGTATGGTATAAAATTGCCCGAGACGGAGTCGATGAACGAAGGATAACCATAGCCGAGGTCATCCAGGAAGAGCAGTGCTGAGTTGAAGCTATTCATCCCCAACGAGCTGGTATATCCATGGGTGAGGCTGAAATTGGTGAAATACTGCTCCATGGCCGGCAGACGGCTGAGTCCATTGTATGTTAGTCGCCAGTTAGGCCTGGGCAGATAAGCGCTGAAGGGGTTGGAGCGGACATAGTCGCCTGCGCCCGTCTTTAGTAGGCCGACGGCACCTGGGTCCTTTCCCGTATAGGCTGCGATGAAGGAAGGGATCAGCACGTCCTGCGCATAGCGGCCATATCCCTTGTAATATCCATCCACCCCTGCCGTCTTGCTATAGCCGTTGGCCTCCCCCAGGCGCTTGGAGAGCACGAGCCTGTTTCTTTCGAATTCCTGGAAGGTCTGGCTGACAACATTTGGGTCTACCTTCCGGAACAGCGTCTGAAAGGATACGTAGGTCATGGAAAATCCCCCCCCCGAATAGGGGCTGAGGTTGGAGAACTGACCGGTGCCAACCGTATCCTTGAAGAGGGAGGTGTAGTTTTTACTGAGGGTGCGGTCAAGGTTCAAGTCGATCTGCAGGTCGCGGGCCGGCTCTAGCTGCGCATTGATTCCCAGCCGCTGTTCATAGGTCTGGCGGAACATGTTGTTCAGCATGGGGTCCTTACTAATCAGCCCACGGGAGGCTGCATTTTTCAGCCAGTTGCTGTCGGGCTGTCGGCCCATGATAAAGCCCATCCCCGGCGCCATACTTTGGAAGTTGTTGCCCAAGGCCCGCGTGCTGTCGGTCCATCCGGGCAAGAAAGTTGTAGCCCCTTCATTGTACGTGAGGCCGGCCCGCTTCATGGAAGTCAGCACGCCGAGGATGGCCCGGGCAAACGGGCTGACGGTTACTTCTTTTTGCTCCTGGAGCCGCTGAAGCTTCTTTTCTTTCCTTTTCGCCTTCCGAGCTGCTTTTCGTGCTTTTCTTTCTTTGATACGGTCGATTTTCTGCTGGGAGCTGACTGCTTTCCGGGCTAACGTGGTGTCTGCTGCGAGAGGCTGGGCCGTGGCCTTGGGGAGGCGGCGCTTGGCGGTTGGCTTGCCCTGCATCTTCTTTGCCTTTCGGGCGGCCTTCCGGGCCTTTCGGGTGGAGGCCGTATCGAGCTCTTTTTTTGCAGGGTCCGGCTGCACGGCAGGCGGCGCTTCTGCCGACGCGGGCTCTGCTGCCGCCCGCAGCAGCCGCGACTTGGCGTAGAGTTGTTGGAAGTTCAATTCTAGGGTAGCTCCTTTCTGATGACTGTTTTGAAGGGAGTTGCCTAACTCTATTGCGAGCCTGGAAGCCCCTATCCAGCCATAGGTATTGCGATAGGCCAGGTTGGCCGTCGTCCAGTCGAGCAGCGGCAAGAGGTTGGTAGGCAGGTTATAGGTCAGGTCCAGGCTTTGATTGTAGAGGGTGTTGCGTCCACCGCGAAGCGTATTCCGCCAAAGCGTGTCTTTCTTGAATTTGGAGTCGATGCGGCCGGAGGGCTCGTCGACGCGTGAATTATTCGTAGCCTTGAAGTCGATGTTGAAGGTCTTGGTGAGATCCCAGCGCATGTTATACACGCGGTCCATCACAAAATACTTGTCATAGGTCTCCGGGATCTTATAGGGCCCACCGCCGACATTGCGCGGACGGATGGCACCAAACTGCCGGCGCGCATCCCATCGGAAGCCAAGGAGATTGGGGGTGGGGTTTATGTTGAAGGCACGTACGGCGTCGAGCACCTTCGCCTTAGGCATGCGCAGCTTCTTGAATGGCTCCAGATACTTAGCCTGACTAACGTAGTTGTACCCGAGGCCACCAAGTTGACGGGTCACCTCATTCAACTCTATGAGTGGATTGTACTGCCGGGTGCTGGTATAGGAATAGCTGACGTCGAAGTTGGACAGGCTCCAGGGCTTTGCCTTCCCATCCTGAGGAGGCGAAAGCCGGACATTGTTGAAGTTGATGGTCCGGATGCTGGTGAAGTCTATCGACTCAGATCGGATCGAATCGCTTCTGGTGCCAAAGGCACGAATTTTATCCCTGAGCAGCACGTCTTTGTCATATGGATCGAACTGAGGCGTGCTGGAGACGTGGGAGAAGTTGGCAAAGAAGGGGATCTGTAGCCCCAAGCCCTTAGGCAACAGCTTGCCAAGCTGCAGATTCGCAGAAGCATCAAACTGAGTAAAATCGTCGCGAAAGCGTTCCATGACGCGTTGCTCCAGCTGGCCGAAGCCACGGGTGTGGACATTTCCGGAGAGGGAGACCGTACCCAGGTCTGAGAGTTGCATGTTTACCTGGCCGACGGCTGCCCAGCCGCCCGACTGGTCGATCTCGGAAAGCCTTAGCTCGTTGATCCATACTTCCGCGCAGACGGGCCGGCCGCCACTAGCATCCCGGAGATTTTCAATACCCACTAGGATGCCACGGACCTCCCCCAGGTTCGGATTGCCAACAATACCGTAGATCTTCTCTCCCACCCGCCTGCGGTAGATGGCGTTTGGGTTGTTGTTGTTGAGGTTCCGTTCCGTTTTGAGTTGTACCAAGTCGGTCAAGGAGATGTCCAGGCTATTCACATCGGGCCAGACATCTTTCGGGTCGGCGCTGCCAAAAGCCGTCAGCTTCAGCGGATATCGCAGCTCGTAGAAGTTGTTGATGAAGTCGTTACCGATGCGGACCACAGCCCACAATTCTTTGTCTCGAATAGCTGTCTGTCCTTTGAGGCTCTCGGCGTGGATGAACATGGAGAGACGGCGATACTGGCGGATGTCCAGGTTGAGATTGCGGAATACCCCTCTTGCATCACCTTCCTGAAGGTTGCAGACCGACATGCTGAGGGCCTGCTCATTTTGTAGAATGTTGATGCCGCCGTTGCTCAAGGCTTGCACCCGCTCAATCCCTGGCGGGATCCGGTAAGGGATTGGGTCTCTCTTATCATTCTCTTCGATGTTGACCGCCGTGACATTGAAAGTGGTGGGCCCGACAAGGTCGATCGATCGGTACTGGCCGCTGGTGTCAAATGCATAGGTGAAACGGCGCCAGTTGTTGCGCACGAGTTCGAGTTTGGCAAATCGTAAGACGGCGGAGTCCTCAAAATCGGTCATAAACATGCGGATGAATCGAATCGACTTGAAGTCTGGGATCTGCCCCACTTTTCGATCGTATTTAGCGACAGGCACCCGGAACTGATACCAGAGCTGATCTTGACGGGTGCCGTCTGCCAGGGGGACGTTGACGACCTTCCGGTCTGTGATGAAGTTCTGTCCTACCTGCATGGCTGGGTGGCCTGAAGGACGTATGTCGACGCGGTATTGAAAATACTCTTCCGCTTCATTGAGGGTATTGTCTCGGTTCAGATCTTCCCCGTCCGGGTACATCGTAAAGGCTGATGCAACGCTGGAGCCGGCTGTGGCAACCGGAGAGTTCCCTTCCGGACTGTTGAAATGTTTGTAACGGCCGAGGATGCCGGTATTCGACTTATCGTAGAAAGCATCTCGGTAGTAGCGGAAATTGTCAGAGGATGGGTCTGTACGCGCATCCAGGAAGGCTTTGGAGCCTGCCCCAAAGCCGTTACGGATGTCGGCCAGGTATGGGTTGCGGATGCGCTGCTCGGTGGTGTCCGTCATCCCATCAAAGCCCACATCCTGATAGGGCCTATCTGCCGGATCATTGCTAAAAGCCTGTGTTACCTGAATCGGATTGAGGGGTGAAGTACCCCAGTTGGAGCGGGTGGTGGCAGAAGGGATGCTGGGGGTGGCGAGCCCGTTCTCATAAAAGCGGCGTGAATCTTTCAGGATATCCTCCGAAATATTTCCAAGGTTGAAGTACAGGGAGCCGCCTACCGGGTTGGTTGCTTTGATAAAGGGGTCCAGCATCCAGAACTCGATGAATTCGATGTTGGCGGTCTCGAAGTCTGTCTGGTCAACGGCCCGCATGATGCCACCCCAGCGCCGGCGGGGCTCCAGCAAGCGGCCATTGGCATCGATGCTGCGTGTGTCATAGTTGTAAGGTCCCCGCTCCTTCGGGTAGTAGGCCATGTCGAAGGTCACCAACTGGTTCTGTCCAAAGTCAGGCGTACGCTGTGGGAAGATCTCCTGTTGCGAGACGCTCCGCACCCTTGGGTCAGAGAGATCTAGAATATTGCCTCTGACGGGGTTGTTCGGGTTGCTTTTCTCCTGGAGGATGGGCTCAATATTGTACCAGGCGAGCTTCGCACGGTTTTTTCCATAGCCGAGGTCGTCGAAGAGCTGCGACTCGGGGAATATAATATTTCCGTTCCGGTCTGTGGCCTCTTTGGGAGTGGATGCCAGCGTCCAGCTGACGATCGGGAAGCGCAGGTCGATGCTAGCCCTAGTACCTTCAAAGTCGTCGACATAGATCAGTCCTGCCGCGCCTTTGCCGATCTGAGGGGCATGGCCAGGTATCATCCGGGCGGCTTCTGCCATGGCAGAGATCGTAGAGCTGCCGGTCGGCTTGTAATTGGGCAGGTAGCCAAGCCATTTGTTGAGGCGAGGCATCTCGTTGTTATAGTTGAGGTCGACGCCGACCATGGTATTTCGGATCGGGTCGGAGCCTATCTCCATCTTGGTGAAGAAGGGGCGCTCTCCCAGTCGTACCATCGTACCTCCTATAGAAAAGTTTCGGTTGAAGATATAGTCCCAGCGCATGCCTAAGTAGGTCCGCTGCTGGATGCCGAAGGTGGCGTTGTTTTCGAATTGCACATTCACGGGGACGCCAGACTTGCTGATGGCATCATTGATGATGCGGACCGTCCCGGACACATAGTCGATCGTGTAGTCCACATTCTCTGTCAACGTGCGGCCTCCAGCGGTGACGGTGACAGAGCCTGGCGGCACGTTGAATGCATTGAGGGAAATCTCTCCGCCAGAGCCAGACGACTTCGACTGGCCTTTCATCACAAAGCGGTTCAGGTTGGCGTATGTCGAGGCGATGGCCCGAATCGTGTCATAGAGCGGATAGAAGAGGTATTTCTCCCTCAGGGTGGGGTTGGTCGAGAAGGCCGCTTCGAGATCGCGTCCAAACGGTTCTAGCACGGGGAAGATGATGCGGCTGAGGGGCGAGTTGACCGTATATCCTTCTACGAAGTCGAAGACGCCATCGGGCTGTGGGTCGTTCTGATTGTTAAGCCGGTCTAGGTTGAGTAAGGTCAGCAGCGGGACACCTGCCTTGTCGCCTTCTGGCAGGTAACGCTTTTCGCCACCACCCGGCTCCTGATAGAGGACATTGAACTGGAAGTCCTGCCGTTCCAGCTGACCGTAGCCGACGGAGTATACGTTCTTCATCATCAGGTCCCAGATCGGAAGGGCCGTCCGCTGAGAGGTGGCTTTGAGCAACTTCAGGAACAACACCTTCTGCACGCCCGAGGAGGAGTCTACCGGTACATCCTGCGAGAATTCACCAACCTGATATACTCTGCCATTGACGGTATATTGGAAGGCTACGGCGAGCACTTCATCAGGCTGTAGGGAGATATTGAGGGATATGAAACCCAGCTGCCGGTTGAAGGCATACTGGGTACTGTCGAGCTTGCGGGCGAACGTCTTTTCATAGTCCTGCACGGGCTGCAGTCCAAGGCTGTTAAGGTAGTTACCGATGAGGGCAGGGTTCCGGCTTGAAGGGTTAGCGATCAGCTTGCGATAGAGGTCGTTCGACCCGTTGGTGGGAAAGGCAGAGCCGGCAGAGGGGAGGATGACGGGTGGCTGGAGATAGGGCTTTTGCTCGCCGAGGTCCATCAGGCCGACGATATCTCGAGTGTTGGTGGTGGCACCGGTGCGATTGGTTACCCAGACGTCTAGTCGCAGCAGTTGTACCTGGGTATTGATGATGGGTAGATTCCGCATGGACTTGTTATAGTTATCACGGAAATACTGGGCCATCAGGAAGTGCCGGTTCTCTTCATACTCATCGGCCTTTACCTGGAAGGGCTGGGTGCTAGAGCCTCCCTGCATAGCCATAGACTGGCGTTGGGAACGCTGGTTGGCGACAATCGTCGTCAGCCAGAGCCGACCCAGCTGCATCTGGGTTTTGAAGCCAAACAGTTGTTGTGCCCCTGGGATCAGCGTACCTTTGGAGGCAAAGGAGGTGTTCCCCACCTCTATTTTCCGGAAGATATCTTCACCGCTCCCGGTATAGTCGAGCTTGAGCTGATTTTCGAAGTCAAAGGTAGAAAGCGTATTGTAGCTGATGGGCATCTTGAGCTTGTCGCCAATGTTACCCATCACATTCAGGTTCGCCGCCATATCGAAATCAAGGCCTCCATTTCGGCGTGCCCGCTCTGGCAGGGTGGGGTTTTTGATGTTCTGCCCCTGGTAGCCTGCAGTCAGGTTGACCTCCCCTTGTGGTTTGATGTCGATCTTGCCATTGCCGAAAAGACGGTTGAAGAGACCTTCTCCCATTGTCAGCTTGGGCTTCTGATGATGCCTGTTGAGCAATCCGATGGTCGCGGCACGGTCGCGAAAATACTCGCTCTCGTCGCGTCCGGACCGCCAGCGCAGGTATTCTTCGAAGGTCAGGACGGTCGGAGTGCGATAAAAGCGAGTACCGACCTTTTCGTAAATGCGATAGGTGCGCGTGGGGAGGTCGTAGGCGACAGAGTCGCGGAGGTTAGCAGGATCCCTGAGATCGAAGCCTCTTTTCTGCGGGTCTGTGACCCGGACAGCCCGACGGTCGGTGATGGGATATTTCAACGTATCATTGCCCGGTACAGTATCCTGGAAGGAGTAGAGAATGACAGAACCTACACTAAGGGATCCACTGGCCATAGCCATGCACCCCTGTGCATGGACGTACACGGACAGGCAAGTGAGTGCAATGATGACCGGAAGCCTTCTCAATGTATTTGCACCGATTGAAATGTGGTAGAAGTCCGGTCAAATATGCAGTAAGGATTGTTTGATGATGGTTTCCAGATTTCGTTCTCCGGGCATCGATGCGAGCACTTTTCGGACCGCCGCCTCGGCCGTGGCCCGGGGGATGCCCAAGGCCACCAGGGCTTGCAGCGAATCGTGGAAGGCCGCATCCATCGGCGAGGCAGCCTGGGAAGGCATGCCGCCCACAGGCTTCTGCACTTTGTCCTTCAGCTCGAGGACAATGCGTTCAGCCGTCTTCCGTCCAATGCCTTTTACACGCTCCAGGGCGCGGCTGTCGTTGCGCAGGATCGCCTCCGCCACTTCTTCCGGACGCATCGCTGAGAGCATCATTCGGGCGGTGGCAGCACCCACACCGCTGATGCTGATCAACTGCTGGAACATCGATTTCTCAGACGCATCGAAAAACCCGTATAAGGTCTGCCCATCTTCCCGGAACAGCTGATGAATCAGCAGTTTCACCGTCTCCAGAGCCTCCAAACGACCCCAGGTGTTCAGGCTGATCTGCACTTCATATCCCACCCCGTTGACTTCGACATACACCAGGGAGGGCGACTTGTAGGTCAGCACACCGTTCAGATAGGCAATCATAGGCCTCCAAATATACCGCCATTTCCCCAAAGACACAACAGGGATATGGCCATATGATAGTCATTTTACAAGGTATCGATACATTTGTACCCTATTCGATTCCTCTCAGCCATGCGCACCAAGATAACGTCAGCCATCACCGCCATCGGGGCCTATGTCCCGGAAGACAAACTCACTAATGCAGATCTGGAAAAGATGGTCGACACCAACGACAAGTGGATCCGGACTCGTACCGGCGTCTCCGAGCGAAGGATTCTTCGGGAGCCGGGGAAAGCCACGTCCGATCTCGTTGTGCCCGCTGTACAACGACTCTTTGATAAGCGCGGCATCGGCCCGGACGACGTCGACTGCCTGATCGTCGCCACCGTGACGCCCGACATGCTCTTCCCGTCCACTGCCAATCTAGCCTGCGGAAAGCTCGGCATGCGCAATGCATGGAGTTTTGACATCCTCGCCGCCTGCTCTGGGTTCGTCTATGCGCTGACGACAGGTGCAGCTCTTATTGAAAGCGGCCGCTACCAACGAGTCATCGTCGCAGGTGCTGATAAGATGAGCTCGATAGTGGACTACAGCGACCGCACCACCTGCATCCTCTTCGGAGATGGCGCGGGCGCCGTCCTCCTCGAACCCAACACAGAAGGCTACGGCATTCTCGACAGCATCCTGAAAAGTGATGGCACCGGCGCCAAGCATCTGCAGATGAAGGCAGGCGGCTCCCTGCGACCCCCCAGCATCGAAACCGTCACCAACAAAGAACATTATATCTACCAGGAAGGACAGTCCGTCTTCAAGTTCGCCGTCACCGGCATGGCAGATGTCGCCTTTGAACTTATGCAACGCAACAACCTGGAGTCAGACGACATCGCCTGGCTCGTACCCCACCAGGCCAACAAACGCATCATCGACGCCACCGCCAACCGCATGGGGCTCCCGCAAGATAAAGTCATGCTGAACATCGAACGCTATGGGAATACAACCGCCGCCACGATCCCGCTATGTCTCTGGGACTACCGAAAACAACTCAACAAAGGAGACAACCTCGTCCTAGCAGCCTTCGGAGGTGGCTTCACCTGGGGCGCCACCTGGGTCAAATGGGCCTATTGAGCCTGAAAGCGCCTCGCGGACCTATATACCCCGACCAGTCAAAATCCGATAGAATGCAGGCCTATACCTGACACACAAAACCCACCTATGGCATCCGTTCAATTTCCCTTCCAGGGGTTCAGCTCGCTGGCCATCCATGCCGGCCATGAGAACGACCCCCAGCACTCACACCTCACCCCGATCTATGCGAACTCAACCTTCGTCTTCGACGATGCCGAACAGGGCATGCGCCGCTTCAGCGGCCTGGAACCAGGCTATATCTATACCCGCTGGGGAAATCCCAACATGACAGAGGCAGAAGGTAAAATTGCGGCCATGGAGGCCTTCGGCGTGACAGACAGCTCCGGCGCACCCTTGCAAGCAGCTGCCATCCTACACGCCTCCGGCATGGCCGCCATCTCCACACTGCTGCTATCGAACCTCTCCAAAGGAGATAAAGTACTCTCCCACTACTCCCTCTACGGCGGGACACAAGACTATATGAACCGGCTCCTGCCCAGCCTCGGCATGGAAGCGGTCATCGAAGACCTCCGCAACCCGCAAAGGGCAGAAGAAGCCTTATCACGCGACCCATCGATCCGCATGGTCTACCTAGAGACACCCGCCAACCCCACCATCCAATGCGTAGACATTGTAGTGCTGTCTGAAATCGCACATCGCCACGGGCGCATCGTCGCCTGCGACAACACCTTCGCCACCCCCTATCTGCAACAGCCTTTCCGGCTGGGGGCCGACTTCGTCGTGCACTCCACCACCAAGTTCCTCAACGGCCATGGCACCATCATCGGCGGGATTCTCCTCGGCCGTGATGTCACATTCATGCAAACACAGGCCACTAAGACGCACCGCCTCCTCGGCGGTAACAGCAACGCTATGGAGTCCTGGCTGCTGGTCAATGGCATGAAAACACTGGAACTCCGCATGGAAAGGCATTGCCATAACGCCATGGAAGTGGCCGAATGGCTTCACCAGCACCCTGCCGTAGCAAAAGTTAACTACAACGGCCTGCCCGACCACCCCGACCACCTGGTGGCGCTTCGACAGATGAGACACCCCGGGGCCATGCTAAGCTTTGAGATGAAAGGTGGGCTTAGCGCCGGGATCGAAGTCATGAACCGTCTCAAACTCTGCACGCGCACCGTCTCCTTGGGCACCTGCGACACGCTGCTCTGCCACCCGGCCTCGATGACCCACACCAGCGTCCCCAGAGAAGATCGCCTCCGGTATGGCATCACAGACGGACTTATCCGCATGAGCGTCGGCATGGAAAACATCCAAGACATCCTCACAGACCTGGAACAGTCACTGGCAACATCCTGACCGACGTAAGCTGACTCCCATGTCTCCAGGTATCCTGCTCATCCTGCGCCTTGCTGTCGGAGGCATCCTCCTCTACCAGCTGGGATCGATGGTGCAAAGAGGATATGCTCGCAGATGGGCAATCCCACGCGATGCAAGGGAATGGAGGAGCCTGGGCGGAGGAGTCATGTCCCTCCTAATCGCCGCATGGGCCTTGCTGACGCTGCAACGAAACTACCAACGTCCCATGGACCTCCTGGAGGCCGTGTCAAGAACTGACATTCACTCGGTCGAATTCCGCGACAGCCGCACCGGACAAAACCACCACCTCTCCGAATGGCAAGGGCAATGGGTGATCCTGAACATCTGGGCGACCTGGTGCCCGCCCTGCCGCCGTGAGATGCCAGGACTCGAGAATGTCCACCGCATGGCAAGCCGCCACGGCACAGCCGTCATCGCCCTGTCGGATGAAGTCCCTGCCACCGTAGAAGCCTACCTGCAGGAAAACCTGATGAGCCTGCCCGTCGGCACCTTCACCGCGATGCCCGACATCCTGGCCGACATTCAAACCAGGCCCGTCTCCATACTCATCGCACCCGACGGACGCATCGTCGACCGAGTCGTCGGCGCGCGAGGACAGACCTTTTTCCAGAAATGGGCGGAAGACCACCCGGCATCGCCGCAAAAAAAATAAAGATGAACATCCGGATACGAAGAGCAGAACGCCGGGATTGTCCCCGCTTGCTGGAATTGGTGCGTGAGCTGGCCACCTACGAACGAGCCCCGGAAGCCGTGACCGTAGACCCGCAACACTTCGAAGACAGCGGCTTTGGAGACCATCCCGTCTGGTGGGCCTTCGTAGCCGCCCGTCCAACCCCTGCCGCAGCCAGCGGGGAAGAGATCATAGCCTTCGCCCTGTACTACATCCGCTATAGCACTTGGAAGGGACAAGCCATGTACCTAGAAGACATCATCGTCACCGAAGAGATGCGCGGAAAAGGGATTGGCACCTTGCTGTTCGAACAACTTAAAAGTGAAGCCAGGGAAAAGGGATGGTCACGCATCACCTGGCAGGTACTCGACTGGAATGAGCCTGCCATCCGCTTCTATCACAGACAGGGGGCAAGCCTCGACCCCGAATGGATGAACGGGTCGCTAGAACTCTAAAAAACTACTCAACGCCAGATACCACTGCCTCCGGATGGATTTTACCGAACAGTCCCTGCAAGACCTTGCCCGGGCCCACTTCCGTAAACCGCATCGCTCCGTCGTGGACCATGGCCCGGATGGTCTGCGTCCATAAGACCGGCCCCGTCAGCTGGTCTATCAGATGTTGACGGATCTCATCCGGTTCAGTCACGCCTTTGGCAACAACGTTTTGATATACTGGGCAGGTTCCCCGATGGAAGGGGGTCGCATGGATGGCGGCGGCCAACTCCTCGCGGGCCGGTGCCATGAGTGGCGAGTGGAAAGCCCCACCCACCGGCAGGCTGAGAGCCCGCTTGGCGCCCGCAGCCTTTAGCCGCTCACAGGCTATCTCGATGCCTTTCATCGTTCCACTCACTACCAACTGTCCTGGACAGTTGTAGTTGGCAGGGACCACCACCTCACCAGTCTCTTCCCGGATGGCTGCACAGACTTCTTCCACACGGGCATCTTCCAACCCCAACACCGCCGCCATCGTAGAAGGAGTCTTGATACAAGCCTTCTGCATGGCCTCTGCCCGTATGCATACCAGCCGTAATGCATCCGCAAATGCTAGGGTGGCGTTGACCGTCAGAGCAGTGAACTCCCCCAATGAGTGGCCAGCCACCATGTGCAGTGAAGGATGCTCGATGCTCTTGAACGCGACGACCGAATGCAGGAAGATGGCAGGCTGGGTCACGTTGGTGCTGCGTAGGTCTTTGGCGCTGCCTCCAAACATGACATCCGAGATGCGGAACCCAAGGATCTCATTGGCCTGGTCAAAAATCCGCTTGGCAAAAGCGTTGCGGTCGTAATGAATCTTCCCCATGCCCGGGTACTGAGAGCCTTGGCCCGGGAATAGATAGGCTTGGATCATAGATTAGATTAAGCCTATGAAAGTAATAAAAAAAAGAGAGGCTGCCTATCACCGGCTCAATGCAGCTTTGAGCCAATCAGCCGGATGAATTCACTGCGCGACTCATTCCGCTCGAACTCACCCCAGAAGGCAGAAGTGGTGGTGACTGAGTTTTGCTTTTGCACCCCGCGCATCATCATGCACAGATGCGATGCCTCAATCACCACGGCCACCCCTAAAGGATTCAGCGTCTCCCGGATGACATGCAGGATTTGAGAAGTCAGTCGCTCCTGCACCTGCAGCCGGCGGCTGTAGACGTCCACCACTCTTGCTAGCTTGCTGAGTCCGGTGATCCATCCGTTGGGGATGTATGCAATATGCGCCTTACCGAAGAAGGGAAGCATGTGGTGCTCGCACATACTATAGAGTTCGATGTCTTTTACAATGATCATTTCGCTAACATCCTCGTGGAATTTTGCGGAGTTGAGGATCGCCTTGGGATCCATGTGATAACCCTGCGTGAGGTATTGCATGGCCTTGGCCATCCGCTCGGGCGTTTTGAGAAGCCCCTCCCGTTCCGCATCCTCTCCCAGCAGGTGGAGGGATTCCCTATAATTCTCAATGAGGCGGGAAGTCACTTTGTCTTCGTACTGCTCAATACGGTTGTATGCCATGAGGATATTTTCAAAAGTTGAGATGATAAGAATACCGGGCCTATGCTGGGTATTCGACCGCGTTGCGCGGGGTCTCGTACAAGATGATTTTCAACTCCAGGTGCTGGGGCAGGTGGGGCCGAAGGATGTCATAGATAACAATGGCGATATGCTCCGCTGTCGGATTCAGCTGACGGAATACTTCAACATCTGTATTCAGGTTTCGATGGTCGAACTGATCCGTCACCAGTTCCCGGATGAGGTCGGAGAGTGCCTTCATGTCCATGACATAGCCCGTCTCAGCATCTGGTTCTCCAGTCACCTTGACGATGAGCTCGTAGTTATGTCCATGGTAGTTGGGTAGGTTGCACTTCCCAAAGACCTTTGCATTGCGGGCATCATCCCAGGCAGGATTGTGCAGGCGATGCGCTGCATTGAAATGCTCTGTTCGGCAGACGGTCACTTTTTGTCCCATGTTCGGATAGGCTTAACCAAAGGCCCGTCAATAGACAGGCGTGGATTATAATAACAAGGCGAATGTGGAATGGTTCAGGTTTTTCAGCGATTACTCGCCGAAAAATTCAACATGAATGTGGGGGGTCTCCACCAGTTTAAGTCGGTAGAGGTGGACACCTGGCGGCAGGCGGGGTGCTAGCTCCTGCCAGATGGCTGTGACGAGGTTCTCGATGGAGCAGATGCGGCCCTGCAGGAAAGCGACATCCAGGTTGAGATTTCGGTGGTCCAGTAGGTCGATGACATGTTCATGGACCAGCCGGCTGAGCTTCTTGGCGTCGAAGATGAAGCCTGTCTCGGGGTCAGGCTGGCCCTTCACGGTGACATGTAGTTCGAAGTTGTGGCCATGCCAGTTGGCATTGGCGCAGCGGCCGAAGACTTCTTCATTGCGCTCTTGCGTCCAGGCAGGATTGTACAGCTTGTGGGCTGCATTGAAATGCTCGATGCGCGTGAGGTAAACCATGTATGGGATGGCTGGTTGCCTGCCGAGGCGCAAAAGTACGGACTGCCGCAGGAAATGAAAAGGGACACTCCCTGCCGCAAGCCTACAAAATGCGCGACATTCGCTCCATGAGGATTGCTATAGCAACTGCCACCCGGCTGGAATGGGAGGGGTTAAAACCCGATGCATGGGCGACATCCTTGTCCACTGGCCCCCATCACCTGACCCACTGGCTCACCGGCGTCGGATTGCTGCATACCGCCTGCAGCCTGGCTGCTCGCATTCCTTCCGAGCGGCCAGATCTGGTGGTACAGGTCGGCCTCGGCGGGAGTTTCAACATCCACAAGCATCCGCTAGGCACGGCCGTCGGCATCCTGCGAGAGACGCAGGCAGACCTTGGCGTGCAGGAATCCACTGGATGGAAAGATGCCTTTCAGATGGGAGGGATGGACCCACACCAACCTCCCTACCTGGATGGGTGGCTCGTCAACCCGCATCAATGGCTATGGGAACTTGCCGCACTGCCCATGGTGAAGGGCGTCTCAGTGAACAGCGTCAGCAGCGAGCCGTATTGGATCGAAGCCCTGGTACAACGGCTGCAACCCGATGTGGAGTCTATGGAAGGAGCGGCGCTCCATGCCACCTGCCTGATGTCTACAACGCCCTTTTTACAGATAAGAGGTCTCTCCAACCGCATCGGAGAGCGCGATAAAAGCCAGTGGCGCATTGCGGAGGCATTGGAGGCCGCCCGGGCTGCCCTGCAGCAATGCCTCGCGGTGCTGCCAGAAAACGGAATACGATGAAACTCACCCTTGCCTGCTCGCCCTGTCCCAACGATACATTTATCTTCGATGCCATGGTGCATGGCAAAGTCGACACCGAGGGGCTAAGCTTTGATTACCGGCTCGAAGATGTCGAAACCCTCAACCAATGGGCCCTGGCGGGTCAGACAGATATCTGCAAGGTCAGCTACGGGGTGCTGCCGCTTTTGGTATCTTCTCACTGTGTGCTGGAGGCAGGAGGCGCCCTGGGGCGCGGGGTGGGGCCACTGCTGGTATCGGCGCGCGGCCAGCGCCCGGAGGATGGAGGGCTGGAAGAACTGACCGTCGCCATACCGGGACGACATACTACCGCCCACATGCTGTTCAGTATGGCCTACCCGCAGGCCACTCGGAAAGTCTTTCTCCCTTTCCATGCCATAGAAGATGCCATCTGCTCCGGCACGGTCGACGCAGGTGTGATCATCCATGAAAGCCGCTTCACCTATGCGTCTAAAGGGCTGGTGGCATGGGCCGATCTAGGGTCTTTTTGGGAGGCAGAGACGGGGCAGCCCGTCCCCCTGGGCGGCATTGTTATGCGCAGGGAGTGGCCACGTGCACTGATGGCAAGGACAGATCGGGTGATTCGTCGGAGCCTAGAATATGCATGGTCGAACTATCCGGAACTGCCGGCCTTTGTCCGGGCGCATGCCCAGGAGATGGACGAGGCGGTAATACGCCAGCATATTGAACTCTATGTGACCGCGTATAGCCTACAGCTGGGGCCCGAAGGCCGGGCGGCCGTCTGGCGAATGTTAGAAATCGGAAGCCGGCTACACCCAGCCCCGCAGGGAGGTGCCTTCGAAGTATTTCTATGAGGAGCTAGGCTCCTTTCAGGGCCTTGCCATAGACGTCCAGGCAGCGGGCCCTGGCGACTTCATGCGCCACGATGGGGCGGGGATAGGAGGGCTCCAGGCATTCGGGCACCCACCGCCGGATATAGATTCCTTGTGGGTCGAATTTCTTCGTTTGCAGGCTAGGATTAAACACCCGGAAGTAAGGGGCAGCATCACAGCCGCTGCCCGCCGCCCATTGCCAGCCGCCGTTGTTGGCAGCCAGGTCGAAGTCCAGTAGCTTCTTAGCAAACCAAGCCTCCCCCCATCGCCAGTCGACCAACAGGTGCTTGGTCAGAAAGCTAGCCGTGATCATGCGCACGCGGTTGTGCATATAGCCGGTGGCAGCGAGTTCCCGCATGCCGGCATCCACGATGGGATACCCGGTCTTTCCCTCACACCAGCGGCTGAATCCTTCTTCATCGTGACGCCAGGGGATCCTGTCATAAACTGGCTTGAAAGCCTTCCCCTGCCCCACCTGGGGAAAATGCCAGAGGATCATATGATAGAAATCCCGCCAGATGAGTTCGTTGAGAAAGGTCTCATTAAGCTTGCGTGCACGCTGGGCCGTTTCCCGGATGCTGACGGTGCCAAAGCGCAGATGCACGCCAAGCTTGGAAGTTCCTTCGATAGAAGGGAAGTCCCTACGCTCTGCATAATGGGTGAGAATGGAGTCCCGCACCTGTGGGGAGGGAAAAGCTAGGCTGGCTGCCCGAAAGCCCATCTGTGGCAGCGAGGGGATGGTGCGGGGAGGGATTTGCAGGAATCGGGAGAGGTGTTTCCCGGATGGGTACTGCGGCAGCCCCTGGCTGCCCAGGGTCAGTTTCCATTTTCGACTGTAGGGCGTAAAGATGGTATATGGAAGCCCATCGTCTTTGACCACTTCCGATTGTTCGAAAATGACACAGTCCTTCGTCGTTTTAAAGCCGATGCCATGGTCACGCAGCAGGCCTGCGATATGCGCATCGCGTTGGATGGCATACGGTTCATAGTCATGGTTGGTGAAAACGGTACCAATATCATATGCCGAGATGAGTTGCTGAAACACGTCGGCTGGCTTGCCATAGTGCACCTCTAGGCTGGCACCCAGGGGGAGCAACTGGGAGTGGATCTCAGTGAGGGCAAGATGTATGAATTCTACGCGCCGGTCGGTTCGGTCTTCCAGCTGGTCCAGGATCTGGCGGTCAAAGATGAACAGCGGCAGGACGGGGCGGTCGGAGCGGAGTGCCTGGAGCAGACCGGCATTGTCGTGCAGGCGAAGGTCTCTTCTAAACCAGAAGAGGTTGATGGGGATGCGGGGAGGAGGCATCCTCTATAAACAAACAAGATGGTGCAAGGTTGAAGACGGTCAGCGTCCGGGTATGATACCAGCTTTAACGGCGTACATGACAAGTCCGGCAACAGATTTCGCACCGGTCTTATCTTTCAGCCGATCTCGGATGGCTTCCACAGTTCGGTGGCTGAGGTCAACTAGGTCAGCGATTTCCTTTGTCGTCTTTTCCTCGCAAATCATGCGAAGGATAGTGATTTCTTTTTCGGATAGCCGGGCCTCGTCGGGAGTGGATACTGGGCGCACGGTCCGCCCGCGGAGTACATCGATGAGTGCTTTATTGGTCAGGGCATCCATGTAATATTCTTTCTCGAAGACGGTTTTGACGGCTTCATAGATGACTTCGGAGTCAGAGTTCTTGGTCAGGTACCCGTTGGCTCCGAGCTCTAAGAGCCTAGAAATCATGGAGTGGTCATTATGCATAGTGAGCATGACCACTTTGATCTCAGGATACAACCGCTTGATTTCCGGCAAGGTCGTCATGCCATCCATGATGGGCATTTGAATATCCAGCAGGATGACGTCTGGGTTGATGTGCTTGAGAAGATTGAGGAGCTGCATTCCATTGTCTGCTTCCGCGACGATCCGGATGTCAGACTGCATCGACAATGCGGTTTTTACGCCTGTCCGGAAGAGGATGTGGTCATCTGCGATAGCAACCCGTATTTGTTCGGAGGAAAGGCCTCCACCAGGAATAGTATCCATAACAAGGTGTTTTACAAGGATATGTATGATTTTGTAATTGCAAGATTACATCAATTATTAGAAACCTCCTATCGTAGAAATGCTCTTTTTATAGAGGCGGGATATAGGGTTTTTACGTGGCGGGAGAAATCTGCAATTGTAAACTGTGTTTTACACTGAATAAAAGTTGTTTTTCTAATTATAAAATTTATTAGCGATCTAATTTTACTTTAACACTTAAAATCAGAATTTTTTTTGACTTGAAAGAAATGATCCTACTAAATCAAATATTATTACTGTCGCAATTATGCATGCTATTGATGATAATCACGTTTTCAATCAAATATTATAAATACTTAGGGCCACTGATATATCTTACATATCTATCAATTGCATGTGTAATTCATATTATCATTCAATACATTTTTATTCCAATATTTAAGTATTTCCGAATCAATTTGAATTCATTTTTATATAATAAAGAAATGAATTATATAGAGACAGGTATTTACATACTTAATATGTATTTATTCGCAGAGTTTATATTTATTTTTCTATATCTAAGATCGATTTCAATTGAATTAAAAATATTTAGAAAAGTATTAATATATATTGGATCGGGTGTGATTTGTGCCTATACGTTTATGTTTATGCACATATATGACAAAATATATTTTCAATATTTATATTTATATCTACAAATGCCAATTATATTAATTTACTCAATTATACTGCTATTAAAATCTAGAAATAAGTACATAAACTCATATAGATATTATAAATCTGAATTCATTTCTCTTTTTGGAATAATTTTTTTATACGCAAGCACATTTCCATCGACATACTTATTGATATATAAAAATATTGATAATAATACAATGATGATTTACTATAACATCCACGCATCACTTATATATTTATTTTTTTATATAATTATTTATAAATCCTTTCGATGCAAAATCAATTGACTGACCCTTTAATTGTATCGGTTGTTAGTACAATTATTATTATTTTTATTTTATTTATAATGCTTTTTGTATTTTATGAATCGAAAAAAAAACAATTATTACATGAAAACACTGTTAATGAAATAAAATATAAATATGAAAAAGATATTTTGTCAGCCCAACTTGAAATACAAGAGGAAACATTCAATAAAATATCGAAAGATATACATGATAATATAAGCCTGAGCTTAACATTATCTAAACTATATCTGACATCTTTCTATGAAAAAAAAGAATATTCTAATAGTGCTCGAAATAATGAGATTATTAATTCCTCTATATCTCTGATATCAAAATCACTAGCTGATCTTAATGATTTGTCAAAGTCTTTAGATGGTGAAATGATAAGAAAATGTGGCTTACTTCATACACTCGAAAATGAAATAAAATATATAAACAAGATTGGTTCAATGACATTAGATCATCATATCATAGGAAAGATCATTTATCTCTCTTGGGAAAAGGAACTGATGATATTTAGAATAATACAAGAATCAATTAGAAATTCAGTTAAGCACTCAAAATGTACTCAAATCATAATTAAGTTGAATTATACAGATAGTGATTTAACTGTTTCAATTAGTGATAATGGTATAGGATTCGATATTACGGAAAACGAAATTTCAAATAATAAAATATCTTCTGGTATTTCGAATATGAAAAAAAGATCGTCAATGTTAAATGGAAAATTATTTGTTCAAAGTAAAAACCCTAATGGAACAAGTATCATATTAGAATTACCTTATAATTAAATATATGAATTCAAATAATATAATTAAGGTCTGCCTTGTAGATGATCACGTTTTACTGAGAAATGCCTTGGCAACATTGATTGACAAATCAGACTCCTGTAGGGTGATTTCGCAAGCGTCAAATGGCCGAGAATTCATTCAATTAATTAGAAGCAATAAAATACCTGATGTCATTTTACTTGATATGAACATGCCGGAAATGGATGGTTACGATACAGCTATATGGATAAAAGAAAACTTCTCTTCAATTAAAGTGTTGATGCTTACAATGTATGACTCTGAGATTGCTCTAATCAGATTATTACAAGCTGGGGTTTGGGGATTTTTAAAGAAAGATGTACATCCTAATGAAATGATCAATGCAATAAATCATGTTCATTACAATGGATTTTACTATTCTGCAAATACAAGTAGTAAACTGGCAGGTTTATTCAGGGATTCATCAGACAGAAATACATTGCTAAACAAAGTCATGTTAGATGATACAGAAATAGGCTTTCTTAAATATGCCTGTTCAGAAATGACTTACAAAGAGATTGCATTAGAAATGAAAATGAATCCAAGGAGTATTGATACCATTAGAGACAGTCTTTTCACAAGACTTGACATCAAGAGTAGGGTAGGATTAGCGATGTATGCCATCAGACATGGCATTGTGAATCCCTGAGATCAATCGAGCACTTTATTTCGCATCGCATACATCACGAGACCTGCGATGGTTTTGGCGCCCACCTTTGTTTTCATGTTCTGACGGATGGTTTCCACCGTCCGGGGACTAAGATAAACCTCTTTCGAAATTTCTTCGGTGGTCTTATCGTCTGCAATGAGTCGGAGAATACGTATTTCTTTCTCGCTGAATGAAATAGGAGCTGTGAATTGGGCGCGCATCGGCTTTTTTTGCTGCAATTTTAGCAAGACGGCTCGATTGACCAGGTCGTTGAAGTAGAAATCATCGTTCATGCAAGTCAAAATCGCATTGTAGATCTCTTCTGGATCAGTTGTTTTAGTCAAATAGGCATTTGCCCCCATTTCCATCATGCGGGTGATCATTTCCTGATCGTCGTACATTGTCAAGACAATAACTTTTACCTGTTCAAATTCCTTTCTGAGCATAGATATAGCATTCACCCCATCCATTTCCGGCATCCGAATATCCATCAGAAGGACATCAGGTAATTTTAGCCTCATTTTATGCATCAGATCCTTCCCGTCTTCTGCTTCCCAGATGATCCTCAAGTA